>Ga0209489_103560_pt1 | contig 30157 bp, 16 predicted proteins | sample SiratrowhiteBW_FD_187527 | JGI IMG/M metagenome (GOLD analysis project Ga0209489, IMG submission 187527) | Root nodule microbial communities of legume samples collected from California, USA - Siratro white BW (SPAdes) (version 2) | ecosystem: Host-associated > Plants > Roots > Nodule | place...
TATATATATATATATATTAAGTATTTACATCAAGAACTATCTTTCTTAATATTTATTGTGTTTGGTGTATAAAAATCTACATATTTATCAACATATTTATTAATACACCAATTTATATTTCTTTTGACCACCAATATTATCTACATATTTCAAAAGAGTAAACTTTCTTGACATTAATTATAATTGATGTACATAAATCTAAATATTTATCTACATATTTATTGAAGTTATATTTATTACATTATACAGCAAAGGGAAAAAAATAAGAAGAGGAAGTCTTTTTACTAGCTCACACATCACTCAGATCGACTTTATAGTAAACAATTTCAACAACATTAAACTTGACCTCCATGAACACAATCACACTTAATCAGTTAAGTGAAATCATGTCTGTCTCTGCCCATTTCTAGATTAACAAATAAATTGTGTCTGCCTCTCACAACTTTTTTTATGTGCAAGTAAAATTATTTCTAGTTGGCACAATTTAGAAATTATGACAGAATAACACCATTTTTCCTTTTTGATAATTAATTTTTTTATCTATTTTTTGTAAACCAAATTATCTTATTAGAATTAAGTTCAGTTTTTCCAAAAAAATCCCGTTTTACTCATTACTAAAAAAATTAATGTATCTCTTTCTATTTATTATAAACAATGATAGTACAAGAAATTTTACGAATAAATATTGACACAACTTTGAAATTTGAGGAAAAAAAATGCTTATTCAAATAAAAATTCAAACCGAGAATATTGACATAAAGCCTGTTATCTTTTATATGTCAACTTTTAAAAAAAAAGTATCACCTAAAAACTCACACAAAAGACATATATGTTTAAATTTAAAGAAAAATAAAATACAAATTTATTTTATATATTATATATAATCTTATAAATTGTTTATTCATCAATTACCTTGAATTTATATTTATAAAATCATGGTGTGACATATATATTTTTCATTAGTAAATTAGTATTAAAATAATTTTTAGATAGTTCATAATAAAGTTAAAAAATAAATTAATTTTTTAAGAAAATAGAATTAATTAAGTTATAAAAGAGCTAGGCATGCTCAAACTTAATATTTTTTAATAACACAGTCTCATTATTTTAGTTGCCCTCGAGACAAGTTTAAGTCATCAACTTTCTTTTACAAACCAAATTCAAACTTGAGGAATTTTTCGATGTTCTTTTACATTTTATAATTGAGATAAATCTTTAGATTTAGAGTTATTACAATGCAAATTTGACAAAAGTTATGGTAGGAAATTAAGTAGTCTTTTTTACCTGAGGTATAGACTTTTTCTCCATTCATCATAAACAATATGTTGTAGATCATGCGCATGCATCCCAACACACTCTTAATTATAGTTTATATTATCTCTTAATATAGCGTATATTATTTCTTAATTGTCATCCTGCACTTATCTTTTTGTATCTTTCCGTTATAATTATTTAAAAACAAATCCTTTTGTAATTCATATATATATATATATATATATATTGTATGATATATGTTCTCCATATATAAAAATTATATTTTTTTATATGGTTTCAAAACTACAAGCTTAACTAGCCATTTTTGATCCTATCAATGACCATCACTACTCTTTCGCTTACTGTGTTGTGGATGTGGAACTTGTCACAGTAACTCAACTACCCATTAAATTATCTTCATCAAATTACTCCACCTGGTACAAGCAAGTTACTCTATTGTTGACTACAAATAATGTACTCGACTATATTTCTGACATCCTTCCATGTCCTTATGCAACAATTGAAACGGGTGACGCAACTGTTGAAAATCCTACTTCTTTTGCTGAAAGTACCAGGATAATTATAGGCTTCTGGCTCTCTTTGGTACTTGTGGTCCTGAAGCGTAGATTGTGATGTCCTTCACTACCTCCTCCGTTGATGCAATGTCGAGACTAACTAAGGTTTATGTCAATCAGTCTTGCACTCGGATCGTGTCTCTTAAATAGTATCTTTCCTCCATCACCAAAGGTGACTTTATTGTATGTGACTATTTGCGTTCTATTTGCTCCGTAGCTGATAAGCTTGTACTTATTAATCATTCTGTTGATGATCTTGATCTTGTCATTATAACCCTAAATAGTATATATTTATACTATATATATATACTCGTATATATTTGTACAATATATGTTCTCAATATATAAAAATCATATTTTTTTATACAAATAAATAATATGTTTTGAAGAATTAAATCTCTTTATTTTAAAATTAACAAATTAGAATTTCTTTTTTCACCTCTTGTCTTTACGGATTGAAACAACTTCGATGATTGTCACAGTGAAAAAAGGATTCAACCAAAGAAAGAAAAAAGAAGAAGCAAAGTTAATTTAGAAAATTCACCTTAATCTACTTCTGAAAGCATTTTAAACTCAAGAGACATAACATATTTTAAAACTCAATTTAACTTACTTATCAAGCATCTTAAACTTAAGACGTAACATATCCCATTGTTAAAGTCCCAACATATATTTGAATAATAATTTTAACATAACTTATGAGTAACAATGAAAAAAATGATTTTAGTATAGAAAAATATATAAATTTGTATATTTTTCACAAAAATATAAGAATAAATAAAAAGTCGATCAAGTCAACCGACGTAACCTATTATAAAGAAAAGAATGTAAGTTAAATTGTTAAATCTCTAAGTCTATAAGACCATATAGACTCGTTTAGCATAATTTGCAATTCATACAAATTAAAAAAATATACTAAGTCATCTGGTCTCGTAACATATTTTACTTTTTTTAATATTTTATTATAATATAATATTATTATTATTTCATCAATATTATATATTTATAAGTATAAATTCATATTTTATTTTGCGATATTTTAATATTTGTTTATAATAAGTTTTTACAGATATTCAAATTTAAAATTAAAAGAATTACAAAAACCCTTTTAGATTTTTTTTTTCAATTTTTTAATTCATACAAGTTAACCTGCAAATGAAGTATATGAGATTGATTAAATTTATTAATCCACAAATGTTATGTGGATTAGTTCGTTCTAACCCATAGATAAGTTTATATTCTCACTCCTAAAAACATATATATTTGTTAATAATCAAGAATAAAGTGATGTGTGGAAGCTAGAGAGGATGGTCTAGAAGCAAGGTAGTAAAAGAAAATAGAAAAAGAAAGAGACGTTCATGCATGGATCCATGAATTTTTCTTGCTATAGCCCTCACCTCCCCATCAAATAGACAATGCAAAACATTGGACAAAGAAGTCAAAATTGATTAAAGTAAGGTTTGGTAAATGATTTGCGGAGGAAGAGAAGAAGAAAACTCAGCTTGCGTTATGCTAATGCCTCGTTGAAATCTCACCAAAATCAACCAATCATCAATATGTTTGCTCATAATAATAATAATATTATTATATTATTATTATTATTGATACATTGCGTCAAATGATTATCATTCTATATTTATATCTACCTGTAATTATTACTATAACACTTTTTCATTAAAGAAAACCCAAGCAGGAATAAGAAATTGACACATCATAGGGAAGTATGTTGTGAACGAACCATCGTCAATTAAGGAATGATGACGTTGGCCTTTAACAATCACTCACATTGCACCTTTAAAATTACTTAGACATACAAATTCACCTTGCTAAAAATAAGAGAATTCATGTGGGTAATTTTCCTAGAAAACTTTTCTTTCGTTTTTACCATTTGAAGGAAAATAAACGTGTCAAATGAAAGAAAAAAAAAACGAAAGTTGTTAATACTTGAATCGTGGCTGCATTTTTAGCATTATATAAAGCCTATAGAATCAAGCTCGGAACATAGAAGGGTGATCAATCTTTCCCATAAAATAAAAATTAAAATCATATAAACTTTACTTGAAAACGTGAAAGCTAGAATTAGTTGCTTATCACTTAACATGAAAAATGGTATCACAAGCAGGACCAAAATGATAAAAAGAAAAGTTGAAAAGCTTGTGGGGGACTTACCCCCACAACCCTAAAAAAGTGGATCCACCCCTCACAAATGATTCTAAAACATTTTTTGGGTAGAGAATTTTCTTAAAAAGGTTAATTCATATTTAATTTATATACATGAGTTGATTCTAATTTATAAATAACTTTATTCTTTAAAAAATGGTTACAAGGAAACATGCATATATAATCATGTCATAAATTATCACATTGATCCTTCATTTAACCTATTGGTGTAAAGCTATATAACTCCTCGCCATGTACCAAAAAAACCCTAGTTCACCATTGGAACCCAAAGTCCAAAAGTGTCTCATCTCCTAAAAGGGATTTTAGACAACAACCTAGAACTAGGTCATACCCTATGTTTTGCTTTTAAAAATGACTAGAAGTAGAAGGGCAATGTGCTGTAACATAGGTAAAAGAGTAGGTTCAGGTGCTATGGAGGTAGTTAGTGAGAGCCTTTTTTAGACTTCATGAAGAGCAAAGTTTTTGTGCCTAGAAGTGAAAGAGGGATGTTGGGAAGGTTTGAATAAAAGCTTGGTGGTGGTAAAATAGATGAAGGAGAAGACTTAAAAAATAATGAGTTTTCAAAACCAAATTATCAAATAATAGGGTCTTCATTCAATAAATTTATTAAATATCTAAAAAATATTATAAAAAATAAAATTATAATAATGGAAAAATATGGTTAATATAAAACTAAAATCACACTGTTTCAATAATTAATAATAAATTGCATATAAGGTTGATTAAAATTGAGTTTGTTATTTTTATTGAAAGAAATTGCTGCGAGGCATCTCAGCCGTACGTTCTAGTGCTGCAATGGAAGATCTAGTCCGTCCAAATCCACCTCGATATTTTCGAACCTCTAAAAAGCTTTCATTATGCGTGTCGTCAGATTCAGTTTCGAAAAACAAGCCAATGTTGCATATGCGTGCAATTACCATAACGTCCCTAGTTTTCGAGGAAACGCAACAGAAAGTAAGGGTAAAATTGGAAACGGAAAATTATGAAAAACCAGTTAGCCCAGTTTACCTTTTTCTGTGTCTGGTTGGTCTGCGTGAAAAGAAAAATATTATATAAAAAGGAAAATAGCTCTCAAAGCTGTCTCATAACTCGCGTTTGGAGAGCGTGGGAGCACTTGCTTTCAAGGTAAAATAAATTAATGGTTTTGATTAATTTTTTGATAAATGTTATGTGTTATATATTTTTAATTAATATTTTATTAAAATAAATAATTTTATTAAGTGTTTAAAATATTTTTTATTTTTGTATTGTTTAATTATATTGACATAATCATTATTTTGATATTTTTATTTTTAACTTACCAATTAGCTTATGTCTTATTTTTTTCATTTCTTCCAACTTATTCGTGTTTTTTAAAAAAACGCTAGTCATTGATAAATTTAATAAAATTAAAAATATTTAAATTTATGAAATATTTATAATTATTTTTTTATAGTAAATTAGGATAATATAATAAATATTGATATATTTTATTTTTAGTAGAAAAATTATAATTTTAATATAAAAAATTAATTTCGTTTATTATGGTTGAAATAATTAAACATATTCTTTTTTTATTTTTAGTAGTTATTAAGTGAAGTTTTTTAATAACTACGTATGACAATTATTAAGATAAAAAATACTTGTTTAATTACCTCACCTATAATTAACAAAATTAAAATTTTATATTAGAACGGTAACTTTTATTAATGTACTAAAAACAAAATATACCATACTTATTCTACTCAATGAACTACTTATCTTACAACTTATATCCCTAACTATTTTGAAGATATTCAAATTATTAATTTAATTATTACGGATTCTATTTTGTTAAGTGACTTTAATTTTAATAAGGGAATATATATATAAGATTAACATTTATTAATAATTTATTTAATTATTGGTGTTTATAAAAAATATCTTTTAATTCTTATAACCAAATCTTAGAATAAAATTATCATTGATTACTTAACTTAAATTAAAATATAATAATTAAGTATCATTAATTTTATAAATAAAACAAATGGCAAGTGAATATTATTTTTTCTAATTTAGCTTAATTTAAGGAGGTACAAAAACTTACGAATACACATTCACAAGGTGCATCTTCATTTCATAATCAGTGTTTTGTTTGAAACTCTAGAGTCACACAACTTTCCTTTTTTTTTCACTTTTTATAAGTTATTTTCTGTTTTGCCAAAGAATTAAGTTAGTTTGGTACAATCTTGGGTTTACTATCTTCATGCTTGCTGATTTTTTTTTATTTTTTTTTTACGTTTAGTTTTTAATCAAAATTTTGATTTATTTTATTTCTTCAATTTTTTACGTTGACGTTTTAGTTTTTGCTATCAAGAAATAATAACATTAATTAATGACGTAAAACAACGTTAATAACTTAATAATATCAATATTGATTTAGAGAAGTATTTTACAGACTAATCATATTTAATTTTTCTAGATAAATAGTGTATTTTCTAGATAAATAGATAATCATATTTACTATTGGGTGTTAATATTAGGAGTCAGTCCGAGCTTAAGTTCTTAATATAGCTTAGAAATAATGTTATGAAACTTAAAAATAGTTTTAATTAAAGTAATTAGTAAAAATCATCTTATTAATGAGGTTAGTAATTATAGGTATCGTGATCAAACTCAATATCATTCCTATAAATAGAATGGTACTCTACAATTATTATTCTAACTAACATCAAGAGTGTCTTTACAGTAACTCCCACATCGATATTAGAGAGATGATTGAAGAAGAAAATGTTTTAAGCCAAGTCATAGCAAGTTTTAGTGCTCCAAGTCAGTTCCATATTTACTCAACCTATTACTCCATCCAAGAACATTTTGACGCCCATCATGGGACTGACTTTGAAGATGGTGACTACACGCAAAGAAGCCAACAACTAGCAGACTTCGCACATCATGTCGAAGAACAATGTTGATATTGTAGCTTTGTTGATGGAGATGAGACGTGAGTTGGAAGACCTTAAAAGGTAGAATGTTAAAGAGGTTGAAATCCTGAGACAAGAGAATTCAAGCCTGAAAAGGAAGTTAGCTCAAAGAGAACTCGATCTAAGTGGGTGGTTGTGAGAATGATTGGAGACGAGTGAGAGATAACTACTATCACTACAAAAAATTGTGTATGTGGTGACATTTTTTTTGTATACAACATCGATTACAGTGTGTGGCATTTCCGCATACCGTCATAGATCTGGTCGTCATAAAATATAAAATATCGTTTTTTCACAAAACGCTGCAGCATCCGCCACACAATGACTTTTATAAAGTGACATTTTTTTACATGTAAATAATGTTAATTGAATTGTCATAATTATTTTTATTGACAACAACAACAAATGATACCTTTGAACATCGTTATGAAAGTTTTAATATGACCCTTGTTATGACCATATTATAATAAATGGTGAATGATGACACGTTAGTTGAAATTGTCGTAATTATAATATTAAATAAAATATATATATCCCGCATTTTATAATTATATCTAGTATTTCATAATTAACCAATTTTCATAATTATATATGTTATGTACACATAATTATCTAGTAGAACAAAACTAAAATAACACAAATTTTGTAATAACAAAATATCACATTAATTAATAGTGCAACACGTTATGTTCCAACACAATTGACAAAATATTATGCTCCAAGACTAATACTATTACAAATTTATAAATTTTTCATACCTAGTTCACTTTTGAAATACTACAAAAACAAGAACATATATATTTAATCTGCCTTGTTGCCTCCACTTGATTCTATAATGTGATTTGGGGATATAACACCACTTGCAATATTTGATGCCTGAAATATTGACAGCAAAGAAAATTAAATACTGTAGCAGAATGTACATGTTAATTCTATAGCAGAATGTATTTGAGGCACTTACCAAACTAGGTGCCATGACAGTAAAATGTTTAGGTACATCTGATCTTGTAGCAATGTAGGCAAGTAAGGAATTCATTTGTTCCTTCAGAGTTGCAAGCTCAGTTTCCATCTTCACTACCTTATCCTCAACTTGTGCTGAAGGTGCACTTGAGGAAGCATAGTCCATACCGGTTAATCTTGTTATAGTGATCTAGGATCTGATTCATAAATGGCCTTAACATATTCTGATATCTGGCTTAATAATAATCTCGAGCCATGTAGGAGATGCTGGTGAAGGTTATGTCTAACAACAACTTGAGCAAAATTGAGCAAAATTGTCATTATTAACAGAAGTAAATCATAAGTCAGACAACACCCCTGGATCAATATATGTGTGACTCTGATATAGATGTCATGTGATAACCAGGTCCAATACCGTGTCACCAAGAAATTCAAGCATTTGTCCCAATATCAATAAGTTGCATTATAGGCGTACAATATTAAGAAACTTTATAAGTTAAATATCAATAAACTACTCTAGAATATATAAAACTTCGTAGATACCTCATAACATCAGCCACCACCCACATAATATGCTCTTATCAGAGCTTCAAAACAGTCAACAATAGTCTTAGAACACATCCAACGGTGAACCCTGTCATAAAACTTCCCAACCACAACTTTTGGATCCTCGGTATGGAATTTAACATCTATAGGGCACTTCAAGGGTTTCCAATCCACAATCACAACAAACAGGGTGTATAGAACGTTGTCTAGAGCAACCCAATAACGTGGTTCAAATGCATAGTCTCGAATATAACCCTAACAGAAAACCTTACATTAATTCATTCCAATGATTGCCGCACCACTTAAAGTCTTACAATGATAACATTAAAAGGTAAACAACAAAAATAAAGTTGGGAATTACTAAAGCGGGATGGCCCAAGCACTGAAAACTTTTCTAAAATTTACAATTTTCTATGTGCAAATGTTAATTTGTTGAAAATAATGAAACTAATCACTCCCAAACTTAATGTAACATTCTTAGACTTGGTACTTAAAACTTAATAGAAAACTTTTATTTGTATGTAAAGATTGTCTAAGCTTTATAAGCTCAATTTAAGTCAAGTTTCTAGTCAACCTGGGACAAAATGGATGACATCAACTAAGGCAGCTTCCTAACAAATATTGATATTGATACATAACATTAATGGAATAAATAAATGTATTGTTTGAAATTGTATTTGTTAGAATAAAAAGTATCTTAGCACCTGATCCAGATTAATCATCCAATAGGTTTTGAACAAGTATCAAAATTTTCGTCTAGTCAAGAGTTTGATTGTCTCGCAAGACAGAAATTTCACAAGCCTTTAACTTACACAAACTTTTAGGCTCTGAGACAATAACACAAAAAAAAAAAACAACAAAGAATACGTGTAATTTGAGATCTATTGCTAGTTTATGAAGGGTTGAATTACAAACTGCTAGTGACCATCGGGCAGATAATTGTCCTTCACATTTCTTGGGATATTTAAGAAAGAGGTGACAGGTCACCACATACTTCAAAATAGAATCTCATAGCAACTCAAGAAGTTCCATTGAAAGTTTCACATCTCAAAGTTGTAAGTGCTTCTAGAATCTAAGATTTACTGTTAAAGTGTATATTCAGGATAAACTGAACATTCTCTAACAAAAACCTAAGAGCCACCTACAAGTTAAAAGGGTGGATGCTACACAAGTAAAATTAAGATCCTTAACTAAGTTTTACTTCACACAGCAGTTACATAGATCCTTAATTAAGATTGAGTTACGAAAAGATATTACTTAATGTTTTCTTTCTGTTTCACATATGAAATTAAACTAAATCACCGTTCAATCAGAGACAAACACTTGCTCGCTTATAAAAATAGCCTAGAAAACAGAGAGCAAAATGAGACCAACAATGACAAGTCACATTCTTGTACAAGAGCATAACCATAGTCAGACAAATTTAACAAGTTCAGAATCACAGTCAATATATACATTGGACTAGCCTTTCCACACAACAACTTCAATAGCAAGAATCACACAAACTACATCTTTTTTGTCCCCAAAAAGCTTCAATACATACAATAACAAGAATTACATAACTTTTTCAACATGTCCCCAAATATATGCAATACAAATGGTTATATGTAGTCGAAACATCACGACTTTCAAACAAAGTGGAAAACAAAAATGAAAAACCAGTAAAAATAAAAATGAAAAACTCTTACCTTTGGTCGTCGTGAAGGCGATCGAAGGTCATGAAACAATCGCTTCAATACAAAACGCTCCAATCAGTTATGGTTTCATTGATAGAACAAATTGGATAATTTGTTAGGGTTAGGGTTCGAACCAATAGAAACTCCTGATTGACTACGACTTAAGCTTGGAAACCCATTCTGTGGATGGATTCGTAAATGGGAACAACATGGGAACCAAAGGTTTGGGAATGAAATGGGAACGAAAGGTTTGGAAACGAAATGTGGTGGGATTTTTAGTGTTTTCAGTGGAGGGATCTTAACGAAAACGAGGGAACGTTTCAGTGGAGGGATTTTGGGAAAGAAAGGTTTCGGTAGAGGGATTCAATGTTGGTGTGTAGGTTTTCAATTTGGAGAGTATTTTCACTTTGGAGGGAGAGTGTTCACTATGGAGAGAAACGCGTTTTCATTTAACATATGGGAATTAAACTGCGCAACAAAAAAAGTGGTACCCTTTACAAAGCGGCGATTGTAAATGTCGATTTTTGAACTCAAAACGTGACAGTCATTAAAGTGTCGACTTATACAATATAATATGACACTTTTTTTGAAATGTCATACTAAATTTTTTTGTAGGGTATTATAGGTGGACATAATAACTGGAGCATTTGAGGAAAAAGCCTTTTAAGACAACGAAATTGTGGTGTGGAAGACTTTAAGGAGAAAACTTAACAAAAATGAAGGGAACAAAAATGAAGGGACATCTAAGTTGTTCTTAAGACATAGTACATTGGTTCTTATTGTAATCGATATAGAATTTATACACAACATTGATTACTATAAGAATCAATGTGATATGTCAAATTCTACATCAGTTACAATAAGAACCAAACCAAGCTGTTCAAAATTGAAGCTTCATACAATACCCATAAAACATCCAAAAACTACCAAAGTGATTAAAATTGTCTTGAAACCCTATTTTTTCCACTTTTCACCAACTTACACATATTTATGAAAATATTTAAGATTTAAGAATGACACCATTGAATTCTTCATCATAACAACTACAATTAAGAACCAGGTTTCAAAAAAGTGAAGTTTCCAACCATACCTTAAAAACACTTGTAAAGTAACCAAGTGATTAAAATTTTGGCTTTAAAGCTTTTGTTTTTTCGCTTTTTATTATTAGTTACACGAATTTTCCCAAATCTTTTGGACTTGAGAATAGTACTATTGGATTCATTGATACAAAAGCCACAACTAAGAACCAATATTCACAAAATTGAAGTCTCCCCACATATCATAAAAAACTCAAAATACTAAAATGACTAAAATTTTGGTCAAACACCTACTTTTCACCTTTCACAACCTACTTACACCCATCTTCACAAATCTTTTGGACTCAAGACTGGTGGTATTATTGGATTTGCTAACATAAAAACTACAACTAAGAATAAGCTTTACAAAAATGCAGTGTTTCACCACACTTAAAAAATTGTCACAAATTACTTTAGTGATCCATATGAGTTGAATGACCTACTAAATTCACTTTGCGCTACTTGAGACATTGTTCATGGTCAAATTTCTAATTGATCAATATTTCATCGACTAATGTGTCCACATTCAATAAATTAATGTATGTGTCGTTATTATTCACATAATTATCATTGTTAACTCATAATAAATTTTGTTGCAAATTATCCTTTGTCACAATACAAATGAACACTATAACCAAGTTTGCATCATCAATTTCAACATTCATAATCATTTTACTCTGTCTATAAATAAATTATGAATTAGGTTAATATACACACTAAATATTCAAATTCAACACATTATTCCTTCTCGTAGAATACCATCGTATCATCCTCTATGATAAATTCTTCCCCGAAAAGCCCAACCTCATTATTTTAAGTGTACAAATAATTTATTTTGTGACTAAGTACAAAGTATGATTATTAGGTTTTGTTTGGATTAAGAGGTGGATTTGAGATTATATGAGAGGAAAGTGTATGGAAAGTTTAGTTGTTTGAATTAAGGGAAAGATGATAAGATTTGAAGAGAAAGTTTATGAAAATTTGTGAGTGATGTGATAGGTGTGATTGATAAAATAATTTTTATTAATACTTTTATTGTTATTTTAAAATTTATTAATATTGTTATTTTAATTTTTAATTTTAATAATATTATTAAAATTATTATTTATAACATTATTATTATTTTTAGGTTTTAATATTAATATTATAAAGATTTCTTAATTATCTTATTTTTTTATTATTTTATGAATTTATTATTAATATTTATTATTATTTTATATTAATTAAAATTATTATTATTATTTTATTATATTATATGATATTATTAATTATATTTATTTTATTTTAACTTAAATATAAAAAGAGATAAATTTATGATAGAATTTAATTATATAAAAAATGATATTGGAAATCGTGTTTTCTCTTCAAATCTTTGCAAGTATGCGAAAAAAGTCTGACGTTAACTTTTTATTTTAATTTCAATTTTTAATTAAATTTTTTTCTTGATTTTTGTGTTTTCTTTTTCTTTCTGAGTATCAATTCGTCGTCTCTGCAAATCGATTGTCTAATCTAAACGGAGCGTTAGTAAAAATTCTAATGATAATGATGTAAAATAGACTTGCTTTAAAAAAAAAAGTTTTTTCAACATATATACTTTAACTGATCAATTTCATAAAATTACAGAAAAGTTAAATTAGGATAATAAAAAATAAGTCAGAAAAATAGAATATCAATGTCTCGTTTTAAGTTTAAATGACAATCATCTCTATAAATCAATCCAATTAACATTGGCTATGATATACTTCACGTATTTCAATCTTAAGTTAAATCACAAAACTTTAAAAATATATTTTTCTAAAAAAATAATTAACACAAAATTGAATTATGTGTCTACAATAAAAATTTACACACTTCCAAAAAAAAACATACTTTTGTGAACTAAACTGACTTTTGTTAATATAACGAATAGAAGAAAAATATTTGATATATGATATGTTCACATGGTTTCATTATTTACTTGTTTTAATTTTTATCTATTTCATTTAATTTTTGTTAATATTACATCTAAATTTGAATTATTAATGAAAATTATTGAGAATTCATTTTATAAGTCAAAATTTACAAAATTTACTTTTACTACTGATAATAAATATTTACTTCTATTAATAATACTAAAAATTATACAAATACTTTTATAAAAAAATAAAATAAAATAAAATTTAATATTATTAAATGAATAATTAATATTAATAATCATTACTCAAATTTATTTTAATTAAAATTTTATGTACATTATTGTTAATAATAATAATAATAATATAAATTAATAATAATAATAATTTAAATTAATAATAATAGTTATTAGTATTAACCATGGACATGTTTTCTAAAATTATTTAATTTATCAACAATAAAAATATTTATTAGTTTGTCTGTTTGAGTAAATATTTACCTTGTAAGAACTTTTTTTGGTTGGGTTTATTGGGGAAAAAGATGGTGAATTACTTTTTCAATATTCAGGTATTAGTTAAAAAATAGTTGTAATGGTTTAGAGAGAGCAGAAGCTGGGAAGAAGACTCTCTGAAGAACTTGTTGAGTTTGAGAATCTGAAGTACCACACCGGAGAAACCGTGAACAAGAATTGCGCAACCAACCCTGCAATATAAAAGCCTGGTTCACCATTGCAATGGTAGGACCCAAACGCCACTTCCTCCCTCTCGTTCTCATCTCCCTCGCCGCCTTCATCTTCTACACCTTCCACCACTCTTCTCTCTCACCGACCATTCCTGAATCCAACCACAGATCCACTTTCCCACACCCGATTCGAACCCTAACGCATCCCAATTTCAATTTCGTTGTCAACGTCCTCGCCTACAACCGCCTCGCCGCGCTCTCCCGGTGCCTACGCTCCCTCGCCGCCGCCGACTACCTTGGGGACCGCGTCCACCTCCACCTCCACATCGACCACTTCGCCTCCGACAATGCGTCGAGCGTGGACCCGAAGCTCCGGGAGGCGCGTCGGATCTTGGAGTTCGTGGACGCGTTCGATTGGAAGTTCGGGGAGAAGGTTGTGCATTACAGGACGGGCAATGTGGGCCTGCAGGCCCAGTGGTTGGAGGCCTGGTGGCCCACTTCCGATCACGAGTTCGCCTTCGTAGTGGAGGATGACTTGGAGGTTTCCTCGCTTTACTATGAGTTCGTTAAGGCCTTGATTCTCAATTTCTACTACAATGCCTCCAATTATAGCCCTTCCATCTTCGGGGTTTCGTTGCAGCGAGCAAGGTTTGTTCCAGGTATCGATTTCTCTTGTTTGTTTATTCATCACTGCTTTAGTATATGGCACTTCTTTAGTATTTGACACTTCTTTGTTGTAACTGGTGAGGTTTAGTTTGATCGATAGCATTAGGAATCTAAGTGTCACACATTTAGTAGTAGAAATGAGAAAATTAACTATCATATAAGAAACAAAACCAACACTATACTTTTAAGTTGAAGATGATTATGTACGTGTGACTCGTATTTCGTTGTGAGATCTTTTTGGTATTGGATTACCGTGTGCTCGTGCTTAAAATCATTTCTGAGAGCGTGTACTAGTATGGTATGGAAGGAACTCTCTTTGAGAAAGAGATTATTAGAAATTCTAAGTGTGAATAAAAAATTAAGTAATATATAAAACAAAATCTACAAATCCAATATTTTAAGATTTTAGGTTGAAAGTGATGTTGAAAGTGATGACAATTTCTTGTGTGCTTATGTTTCATTATTGTGAGATGTTTTCAGTTTTCTCATTGATTTTCTCAACAATTAGGTGAATCTGGTTGCTTATGTGGATTGGCATCATGTGTCGTATCCGTTATATGTATCGTTTAACTTAGTTGATTATTGATCTGTCTTGCCCACATTTGAAATAAATTGTTTTTCGGTTAGATAACCTTATAGAAAGACCCATGTGATGCATTTTTTCTTCCACATGGCACAACCCGAAGAACAACTTTGACAGATTTCGAACTCAAAAGACCTGCCAGTCCCATGAGTTTGCCCTCATCCTGGCAATCCTACTGATCCCACCAACTTCTGAGGTGTGAAGACTTCAGAAATGGCTGGAAACTCGTTACGATCAATGTTATATGGATCCTGGCCTTTGTTGAGGAGCAACGCCAATGCCACCAATCTGGACCTTGTCTTGTGTGTTATAATGATTTTGAAAATGGATATGATAAACTAAAGATCTGTACAAGTTCTTTGCTATTCAACTTCGTGTAACTTTTGTCTATAGTGTTATATGTCTTCGATGCTATGTCTATCTGTCTGACACCGACGCTAGTATGACACTCATACGTCACGTGTCTAGGCACTCTGCTAAAGTATTGAATTTAAAAGACATTTGTTTACGGCTTGGACATGGTACGGCATGGACATGGTACGGCATGGTTCCGGTATAAAGCTAATGAGGGAAAACAGAGTGATTTTTTTAAGAAGTTTGAAAGTAAGAAATGATTTAAGTTTGCATTTCTCCTTTAAACAAACAAACCATCTATTTCTCATTTACATCTTATGTTTCCGCTTCTCTATTTAGATTTGTCTTTAGATGAATCTAACTTAGAGGGTCTTGTTCAATGATGGTGATCAACAAGAGTAAGATGTCGTAAAATGAAGAGATTCTTTTTTTCACCTTTTAGATTTCATGTGGATGAATTAGATTTGATTTTTGTATTAGGAAATAATGTGTTTAGATTATTATATTTGACTAACTTTTTTGTAGATGATTTTGAATATAATCTTGATTGTCAGGTTAAATAATTCATAATAATGTTTAATTTAAATATATATAAATATATTTAAGTTGCTGTATCTTATATTTTGGAAATTATAGGTGTTGAGGTATGTGTGTCGTGTCATAGGTTATATGGTTGTCATAGTAGTTGTACTCTGCTTATTCAATACACTGGTATTGTTTAGTGATAATATAATTGATTTCTGACCCCAGGTAAACATGGAAACAAATTACAGTTGGATGACAAGACTCGGCTTTTCTTATACCAGTTAGTTGGCACATGGGGTCAAATTCTCTTTCCAAAGCCATGGAAAGAGTTCAGGCTGTGGTATGACGAGAACAAGGCAAAGGGCAATAGGCCATTTCTTGAGGGGATGGTAATAAAATGCTTTTAAAGAGAAAAACATCTCATGTTCTTTACTCTCATTTAATTCTCAGTTTTCTACTTTTATATATGCCAGCAGTTCAGTTCATTCCTGATTTTAGTTCTGAAAATCTTTCCAGGTAACTACAGGATGGTATAAGAAAATGGGAGAGAGGATTTGGACACCTTGGTTCATAAAGTTTATTCAATCTCGGGGTTACTTTAATATATACACAAATCTTCTGCATGAGAGAGCCTTAAGTGTTTCTCACAGAGATGCTGGAGTAAACTATGGGAAAACTGCTGGACCTGATTCTAAATTACTTGAGAAAAGAAATATGGACTTCAATATTTTGGAAATGCAACCTTTGAGTAGTTTAAAATGGTTTGATTTTTGTTTCAGAGAAGTACATCCTGGAAAGGTTGTCACAAACCTAGAAGAACTTGGATTGTTGCTTCACTATCGGCAGAAGCGGGATAGTGTCTTCTTAGTAAATCTTTTTGGGGTATCGGATGATATAGCAAGAAACTTACTTTGCCACTTTGAGAGGCTAAATATCAGGAATTATATACTTATGGGCCCTCCATCTGACTCCTTATTTGATCTGGCAAGGAGGGGACATCCTGTAATTAATGTTGACCAATTTTTAAGTAGTGTTGGATTGTATAAACTTGCTTCGCAAGGTTCAAATTCCGAGGCCATCAAGGGTATTTTGGCAAAGATCTATGTAATTAAGAAGTGTATCGAGAATAAATATAACACGTGGGTTATGGATGGGAACATGCTTCTCACTTCAGACCTCTTTTCTGAGTCTGAAAAACCCAATTATGACTTCTTTGTAGCGAGCACTTTTGAACTCTTTTATGCTAAAAGCTCATCTTCTAGTGAGAAAATCTGGGTTGATGGATTTGTTTCAAAGGTTGTAGCTGCGGTGGAGTCTTTGGCAGGAAAAGATTCAGAGACCCATCATAGGTTAAGCTTTGTGCATATTGTAACAAAATTATTGGAACAGAATGGTGCGAGAATTGGAAGAGTTGATGAGAGTTCTTTGGCCACAAAAATTGGCTATGGTAATGTGAGTGAATCTTTTCTTCGTGATAAAAAGTTGGTATATTGGCCAACTGAGATGGAGCTGGATTCAATTCAGAAATGGTTCAAAGAGTTGAATTTGTGGAGTATAGACAATGATTTGTCTTGCACAGCGGTGGTCTGTCAAAAATCATAGCACTTTCTGGCAGCTAGTATTTATACATCTTATTTTTGACCTCCAATGAGTTAAGCCAAGCGTGACGTGCCTGTGAAGCTTGTTATAGACTATGCGGTGGCGTATACCATGGATGAGGTTGACATAGTTTTTGTTGGGGCGGATGGAGTTGTTGAAAGTGGTGGTAAAATCAACATGATGAGGACTTGCCAAATTGCAATGGTAGCTAAGAGTATGAACAAGCCAGTTTATGTGGCTGCTGAAAGCTACTAGGTGCGTTTGCTGGCATCTTTCTGCATAGTTGTTATATTGATCAGTCAGAATTTGAGTAGAATACACTGTTTAACATAGTAATTTTTATGACTTAAGCACACTAAGGGAGTTTAACTCAAAATATTACTGTTTAACACGGTAATTGTAGTTATACTCCTCAGTCTCTCACTCTGCTTTTCACTGATTTAGGTGTTCTTACTCCATCAGCTGTTAATGATGAACTCATCCAGCTATACTTGTAGCTATTCCTGTATAATTTTCTTTCTATTATTTTAAAATGTTGGCCTCACTTCAAAATTGTGTCCTGTGAAATAATTTTGTAACAAGTACATGCTTATAATCATGACCCCTTCAAACTCAGACTCATGACAGGCTAACTAGATTGACATCTTCAAATTCTCAGGAGACTGTATATTCCAAATCCATTTCCATGAAAAACTTATACTCTATTTATTAGATGTCTTACTGATAAGTCATTTATATCCCTTCTTTTCCGAGTAGATTTTAATAGCATATCCTTCTTTCAAAATTTTAATAGGAATTCAATGCTTCTTTTCAATAAACTCATTTGTATGTAGTTAGTTAAACCAGTAATGTAAATATTTAAAATAGATGTTTTTTTTTTTCAAAATCAGAATTAATTAATAATTTCAAAAAGCAAATCAATCTTTTTTTTATATTTATTACTTTATTTTAGATTTAAATTATTTGGAACTTTGAATATCTAGTGCACATCACTTCTTAATAATAGAGAACCGTATATTTTTTAGAATTTAGTATTAAAAAGTGTATAGCGATAGAAGTGGTTTGAGTTTTCAAAAATTCGATCCCGAAGTCTAATCTAAATTAGAATAATTGGGTTGAAATTAAATCTATATATATATATATATATATATATATATATATATATATATATATATATATATATATATATATATATATACATATATATATATATGTATATATATATATATATATGTATATTTTAAAATGAATTTAGGTTTTACAGATTGAAAATCCAAATAATTGGATTAATTTTTAAATTCAAATTCAAAATTTATAAGTAAAACAGGTCGAATGTATATAAATCGATTTAATAATAATTTTAAAATTGGTTTTAATTTTAAAATATATATTTTTAACAAAAAAATTATATTAAAAATATGTTAGAACCTTATTAAGAGTAAAAAAAGGCAAAATATTGTACACTTACTAAAGAGTAATCAAAATAAAAAATAAAGATATGGTTATTTTATTTTTTATTCTCATTAATTCATAGAAATATAACACTTGACATTATGTCAAGAGTTACGGAGAACACATTATATATATATATATATAAATTAATAAAACTTAGTGCACTGGTTGCTTTTGAACCATGGTGGTACATTGTGACGACAGTTTTGTCATGCAAGATACAAAATGGAGAGGACCACATTCCAACCTTCTGCATTCTTTTATCCTATTTTTTTTTTTTTAAGAATATTTTACTCTCTAATAAAGCTTTTTATATTAATTTTTAAATAATTTAAATTTTAAAAATACAAATCATAAATCATATTTGTTTAAAAGTTAAATCATGTATCGTTTTAAATTAGTATTATATTAAAAAGTTACAGGAACGAAAAGTATCGAAAATTTTGTAAGAGAAATAAGTTGGTTATAAAATAAGTTGAATGCTTATTTTCACTTTTTTTTTCTTGTGAAAGTAAGGTCTTTTTATGACTATGAAAATTTGTAGATTTCTTAACTATGATATTGGTATGGAATGTTGGTTAATTGTCTTCTTAACTAACTTTTGTATTAAAGAAACTATGTTTAGCATTATTATGATTAATAATGATTTTGTTGAAAAATTATAATATATGATTAATTTCTAATAACTTTTCTTTCTTGGTTTCCTTAGTTTCGTGAAACCCTTTTGTTCGTTTAAAAAATGCTCTTTTTTTTCATTTAAGTAAAACTATTTTGTTTAAGATTATTTAAAAAATAAATAAATAAAAACTAATGATCATAAACGATTAAATAACGACTTATAGAAGTAATCTAATTTTCAAAATTGATCCAAGCATACCCTAACTAATATTTAAAAGAAAGAGTTGAAAATTTAAAAGATTAGATGAAAGAGTTGGAAGCTTAATTGAATGAAATATTTTTATTTTCAAGTACTAATATCAGTACTTTAAAGTTTAGTTTAGAATAGGACTAATCATGAAAACTAATCACATGACTCTAAAATCAACCAATATAATTTCATATCAATTGATCGTGTTTGTTAATTAGATAAGTGTGTTAAATTAGTTCATAATTCTCATAATGATATAAAAAAATTCATGTCCGTAGCTTAATATTATAGTTCTTTTAAGCAATTTTGAGTTTTTTAGGTATAGTTTATTAACATGCTTTTGAAATGTCATAATAAAGTTGTATGACATTTTTCAATACATTATTGATAAATCACGAATATTAACTATAGAAAAAAATATCTATATATCAATTTATTATTTATAATCCACAATATATCTATATTATTTATCTATTTATATATAATTTTTGTAATATAATATGTAATCATTTTTTTATGAAAGGTTCCACATTCGTTTTCTTAGTCTGATATACTAATTAAACATTAATTACACTACTTAATTTATTACATTTTTTCGTATTTTAACTCCATTTTATATCAATAATATCAAAATACATAAAAATATAACTAATTAAGTGTATTAATATAAAACTATCAATTTGATTCTTTTATCAAATATCATTTATATATATACACAAAATAATAATAATAATAATAATAATAATAATAATAATAATAATTTTTATGAAAGGCGATATAAATAATAAGAGTGATTTATGATACAAAATTTTCTTATATACAGAAAAAACTATTCACTAAACAAAATTTAAGTATATGTTCGTATTCTCATTCCATCGGTTAAAATGATAAAAAAGTGTTCAATATAAATAAAATTTATATAATAATTTTACAAACTAATTTCATGTTTCACCAATTAATTTCAAACAATTTAATAGATTATAAAAGTGAAAATAGAATTTATTCAAATATAGTGTGATTTTTTATGCTTACCATTTTGTTTCCAAAACCTGATTCACAATAAAGTAAATAATTACATTAATACAAAAAGATATATCTAAAGAAACATCTTCTAATATTATTATAATTCAAAAACATTTTAAATCAATATATCTATGAACCCAATGATCTCACTTTATTTATTTTCTTTCCATTCACTGCTTTCCCTCCATTTTTTCTTCATAAACTACCTTATCCTAAATGGTATCTCCTCATAAAAAAATTTACAGTAAAACTTTTGGCCACATTAGGGAAGTAAGGGAAAGAACATAAAGAAATGAAAGCAAAAGTAATATTTTCACATAACCAAACTCAATTGCCTCATGGAAACACCACTCTGCCACCATTGTTGCCTTTAGTCACCTCACTCACTGAAAGCAGATTCTCTCAGGGAAAGAGAGAACCCTCCAAGGCATCTTCTAGATATGGAAGGCCACATAATATAGAACTGTTATTTTTTTTTATTATTTATTTATTTATTTATATATTTTGCATGTTCTCTGCAAAATTGCCCTCCCTTCAAAAGTATAATGATAAACACCTTTCCATTAAGGAATTCTAGTAAGCACCTTTTGTCTGGAAGAAGCCACCTCCTAGGAGTGTGGGATTCAGATATCATTGTTATTATTATTATTATCAACAAAGATATGCTATAAAGTTTTACACATTTGGCAGTTTTTTATTGTCTCAAAGTTGTGTTTTTTTGTCACCCAAAAAAATCTTTAAAATTGTGTTTCTTAGTGGAGTTGGCACAAAATACAGATTCCTTACACCTTCTTATATCTATGTAACAAAAGCAGTGAAAATCTTAAAACCCTAACAAAAGTAATCTGATTATGCATGGTTTAATTTAGAAGTCATCTTCCTTTGAGTTATTTTTACCACAATATGAACCAATAATTTATATTCTTCTTTTCTCTTAGCTACCCAAATGAAATAGATCCTCCATGGTTTCATTGATCAAGAATTTTTAATGAACCTTTTACCAAAAAAAAAATAATGAAACTAATGAATGAAATAGCATGTTTTGTTCACCTTTAAATATTGAAAGCAATCACCAATTAAAAGATGCAATTATAGTTTCATTACATATCTTTTCACATATAAAAAGGGCATAATTTCTGTAGTGATTAGAACTTTTGATCAAACCCATATGCTCCAAACACTATGCAAATAAAACTAAAGGTAGCTAATCAAACCCCCCAAAACGCCATGTGAGCATCCAAGGCAAATAGCATTGCAAAAGTAACAAAAAGAAAGCCAAAAAGTTTGTGTGAGGTTGAAAATGGTGGAGAAGAGATCGTGGCTTATTACATGGGTGTGCGTGTATTTAAAAAGTTGCATTTTTTTGTCACCAAACTAGCTTTTACCCACCTTTTCTACATGTTTGCCAACCTTATATATCCTTCAATTTTATTTTATTTTATTTATTTATTCTAAATTTTGTGTCAATATTTGTTTTTAGTCTCTCTCTACCTATCTTTTCTTTCTCTCTTTTTTCCTAGTCAGCTTAGAAACAACGCATTCTTAGCAACCCACACATTTTGTTTTATCCTATAGCACACACATATACACACACAAAAAGCAAACATTGATATTAATATGAAACATCACATAGGGTAGGTCCTCCAATAATAATAATAATAATAAAACTATGTGCAATTGTTTCTTCCTCTAGTTATGCACAAGTCTCTTTCTAAGATACATACATAATGGGTGGAACTTTGGCTCCACATATATAGAGCTAACCTCCAATTTAGGGTTTCCTTTCTTTTTCTTCATCCAATCTTCTTCTCTCATCATCCATGCCATCCTTTTTGTTATTTTCTTTTCTAATGTGGAAAACTAATCTTCCTAGCTAGGTCAACCCACCATCCATTTCCATTGTCTCTTTCTTTCACATTTTTCATTTTTTATGTATTTTCATCCATTCTTGTCTATCAAGAAAGATTATAGACTTGTTTTAGAATAACTACTTTATGAATATTTGTAAAAATAAAAAATAAAAAAATAAAGTATACTAATTAAATCAACATGTACACAAATTAAAAACAATAAAATATGTATACAAGATAATTTATACCAAAATAACTTACAGAAAGATTATTTTATTTTTTACATATTTTGATGAATAAATCTATCCAAACATATTTGTATAATTTGGGAAGAAGTGTCGTGGATGGTCATTGACCTCATAATTAAGAAATATTGTTTTGTAAAAGCTTGTAAATATTTTCTTAATAAATTATGCATGTCGTGACAAATGCATTTTGAAAAAGTCGCCTTCCAAAAAAGAAAAAAAAAAAAACCGATAAAAGACGAGAGGATATTATACTATAATAGTAGTTATAGTGAATTTGGTTTAAAAAGCACTTTAGAGAATCTGATTTTTCATGTCCCGTCATATTTTCAGATTTCTTTTAGGGATATTAAAAGATCACATTTTTTTTTGTATTGAGTTTTAGTTTTTTTTATGCAATTTAATTAAAAAGCAACGATTTTAATATACAAATTATAAATAAATAAAATATATTTTTACCAAAATGGCCATGATAACTTTATTTACTTTTATAACCGTTATCCCAAAAATAATATCAACAATCACTTTTAATTGGTTGTCAATATAAAATTGCACTAATTATGTTTAGTCATCATATTTTTGGAAATTATATCATAAAAACAGGCTTGTTTATATTTTTATTAAAGTATTTTGAGGTTTTAACTATTACGTTTTTATACCATGACGAACTTGTACATGCATAAAAGAAATAGCAAATATATAAAACGTTGCCTTCAATTATCTGACTACATGAAACATCTATTATGAGAACCTCCTAAATAGTGAGTATTAGTGAGAACATGAAGTAATGAAAAGACATGGTGATATTTATTATATGAATAATTTTTTAATAAATGCTTATATAATAATATACATGCTATATTCTCTTGGTTGGTGAAAGTGTTTTTTATGTTTAAATCATGAAGTGGATCATGGCATTATTTTAGGTCAAGTGGTGACAATGTTGAATCTATCCATGCAGAGACACTGAAAGATAATGGCAAGAGAACAGATTGCACTGTGTATTATTGACACTTTCTGATAATTTTTTTTAAATAAAAAACAATTTAACAAAATAAAAAAACGAAACCAATACTTCCAAAGAAAAAAAAAACACATCCCAAGAAACTATATATGCAATTCCACTTTGAGCCAAAATTTGTGTGTGTTTGAGGCAATTATTGATGATAAATTATGTGCAGTGGTTTCTGTTCTTTCGGTTATATGATACAAGATGAGTTTGTTGCTTATATATAATCCAAACAAACCAAATTGACAACTCCATTGAGGCTGACCCATATGTCTTTTGGGGTGATATTTTAAGGGCATTGTCCTATTGGATCTTTCTCTGTATCTCACAAGCTTCAATATCAATATTATTGTTAGGGTATGGCACATGATGTGATTATGTAACTAAGTTTTAGGTCAAATCTCATGCTCAAGAGAATTGGCATAATAAGCATCACATTTTCAATGAGTTTAGTTAAGATGTTTACATAATATAATAGGAAAATTTGATTATCATTACAACTTTATGGAAAGTTCTAATTATTAGTTGATCTTTTTTTTGGGTAGTGATAGACCTAATTTGAAGTGTCGTCCAAATTGGAGATTTATTATCATAACCACCAAATTATGATAGGAGGAATAAAAAAAGAAATACATAATTTCCATTTTCTTTCTAGATTTCATCCTTGCGTAGTTTTTCATTCCTATGTAAAGGTAAATGCAGTTTAAAAGTTATTTGAATAAGTTGTTATTTTTGCTTCTTTTCAATTCTTAATTTATAGTTTTAGTTTTTTTTCTACCATTTTGTTCTCATACTTTAGAAAATATGTAATTTTAGTCTTTTTAGAATTTAAGTTATTGACCTATACATATAAGATTTAATCATTAAGGTTTATGATCTTAACTTCTTCAAACCTTTAAATGACTCAACATTTTTGTTCACTTTTGTTTTTTATACAAATCTCGACATGACTAGCGTCATTTTTTTTTTTTTTTTTTTTTTTTTTTTTTTAATTTTTTTTTTTTTTTTTTTTTTTTTTTTGTATATTAGATGTTTAATTTTTTTTAAATTATCGTTATTTGCATTTATAAGGAGTCATTTTGGATTTTGGATCCCATCTAGCAATGATTTTTATTGAATATATGATTAAGATTAATATGATTTTTTTAATCCCAAATATTAACCTCGGATATTTCATCTTCTAAAATTAGATTGTTTATGTAATTTCTAATGCTTACTTCATTTTGTTTTTATTGTTGTATTAGCTAATTGTAATCCAACTTATCTAACATTTGAAGCTGAAGTGGTCAGCTAAGAGTTTTTACAACTACAAATTAAATTAATTAAGACGATAGCAAGCATGGTTAAAAGAAATGTTAAAAATCTTCTTCTATTTGGTATACACTTAGTTAGATTTTTATTCGTAGTGCAAAATAAAATTTTAGTAGTTTTTAGTATTTTTTTGAACACTATTCAAATAGTAATTTTTTTTTTTTAAAATTGGTAGTATTCGTTTAGTCCAAATTCTAGATTTTTAGTGTTATTTCTTGTTTATTGCTTTTGTAAAAAGAGTGTTACTAGAAGAGGAGTTGCTATGCTTGCTAATTGTGTTGAAGAGATAGTTAAAGAGACTAGATGATTTTGTGGAAATAAACTTGTTCTAATCAACATCTAGGAATCAATATAATATAAAAAGAAAAGATTACCACATAAAAATTTAATTAAGAACAAGAAATACATATACAAATTTTATTTCTAATATATGATATTATGATCAAATTTTGAAAAATGGATTGATATTAACTCAAGGTGTCTAATTAAAATTACAAATCACCTTGATATCACAAGGTGTATTTGATCATTCAATGAAAACAATAAATGAACCAAAGAAAATTAAATTTTATTTGTTTATGAGAATTTAGATGTAAGAGAAAAATACTACCATTAATTGCACAAATTTTGGAATTGTAATGAAGTTTGATTGTCTTAATTTGTGATATGTTTAACATAACAATCACTATAACAAATAATAATAAATAAGTTATTTAGATACCAATTTTAATTATAAAATAAAATAGTTGTTAATTGTGAAAAAAATAATCATTAAATTAAGTTTTAATTGTTAAATAACTATAAAATAAAAGTAATGATTGAATTTAGTGACTAATTAAGTTAAAATAATTATTATCTAACATTAATTACTAATGTTTTAACTATTTATATTATTAGATTATAAATTAATTTCTAATCAAGTTAGGGACTACTTTTATCATTTTAGAAATCAATAAATTGGTTTTTAAAATTAATTTTTCTGTAATGAATTATATAAAGATGAACTACTTTTCTTTTAAAACATGTATTTTGTAAGTTTGGTAGGTTTTTTTCTTTTTTACAATTATTTTAGGTAATGTTTTTAATTGCTAGCTGTTTTGAGTGATTTGATGAAATATCTTAAACGTTCAAAATGAAATAATTGATTTTCTATTTTAATTGTTATTTAAAGTTAATTCAATTAAATATTAATTTATAGTTTTTAATAAAATTTGTTATTTTTGAATTATTTTAGTTGTTATGATTTCTTTTTTCAAAAAAAATGTATTAACTTTTATAATTATTTGAAATATTTTTTATACATATATAATTATTTTATAATAAAAAAACTAACGACATAATTATTTCAATTATTTTAAAGAAAAAAATTAACCATTTGAAGGATTTTTTTTATCAACAAATTATGTAGTTTATGTAAATATAGATAAGATAACACAGTGTTATCTAGTTTGTTGTTCAGGATACATAAAATATTTGATTTGATTAAAGTTTGTAATGTTCTTTTCTTATTTTTCTTTCACCGTGTTCACATATTTTATTATGTCTCATCCTATCCTGACTACAAAACATATCCTTTGTTGCTAATTTTTTACATTTTATTTTTACAATATTTTTTACTTTTCTTTATTCCTTGTTTGTTAAAAGGACTTTTTTTTCCTTCTCTTTTATTATATAAAAATATTAATGATGTTAATTAATACTAATGTTGATGTTAATAAACAATAGATTTTTTTTTGTTCTTTCCGGATAATTTTACAGTACCATAATAAAAATATGACATCCACTATAAATTTAATTTGAAATTTCTTGATTATTTTTTGTCACCAATCTCACCAAGACTATTATTCAGTGGATATTAGTCAATTTTTTTCCATTAATATTTGTAGGGATTATTTGTAAGTCGATGATTGTTGAGATTTTTTTATCAACATCATTTGTGTTATTTGGTAGTAGTTTTTATTTAGTGTTAATTGAAATACTCTAAATGAAAAAAAATTAAAATTTAATAAATTTGAATTATTTACTAAAACTAAAATTTAAAAAGTTAAATAATTTGAAATAAAAAATGATTCTAATTTAATATATCTAAAATTTTTAAAAATTATAAAATTGTTTATCCACTAGGTAAAGGAAAGTTTTGATGTTGGGAAATATTACATCATGTTTTACCTAGGTTGGACTCTTAATTTAAGAGCTTGATACTTCTAGGTTGAAGTGGTTTAGATTTTATATATATATATATATATATATTCTATTTAATTTGTGTATGAAATGGTAGTTATTGAAGACATACCTGAATGTGTAGTTGACATATCTTTCTTCTTCTATCATCATATCTGAGTTCAATAAATGTTCAACCAATGATTCTTGGACCATGTAAATGAAAGCAGTATCATGCTGTGAGAGTTTTAAATTTCAAAATCTTATGCTCTTAACAATCATTTATTGTCATGAATGGTTATTGGAAAAGTATTTTGGTCTATATTTTCCATCAAAACTAAATATAAATATTGTATTTAGATTTGCAGATAAAAAAGAATAGTAAAAAATTCTACATATATGATTATTATAAAAGCGTAAATTTCTAAAATATAATTTTTCTTCTTATAAATGCAAAAATTTAAATAAAAATGAGACAGAATAATCATTTAACACAATCAATTATATTGAAAACATAATTAATTATGTTACAAAATTAATTATATTTTTATTTTAGTATTAAGTTTTATGTATTTTATTATAATAAAATACATAATTAATAAATATTATTTTAATAAAAATACATATAAAAATAAAATATTAATAATAAATATTTTTATTTTATTTCAAACAACATCACTTTTTGTTGTGCTTTTCTCTTCTTTTTTTTCCTTTACATTCTCATCTAATTCCAACAAAGCCTAATAGTAAGACTAGAAAGGATGAAAAATAAGTATGGAAAAAAAAAATATCAGAATGAACTTTAAACAAATCAGAGAAACTATTGGTGGATATAATAGTACTTGCATATAATAAAAATTGCATATAATAGTACTTGCATACACACCACCCAAACATTAATAACATGTTTGGAAAATGGTTAGACAATAACACAACAAAAAGAACACAAGTTAAAATCAAAGTAGATAGACTATTAATTTGAAAGAAAAATATATTTAACGTAATGGTTAAATGATGAATGCATCAATAAAAAAATTGAATTAATAAATCATTAAAGGAAAATATAACAAGACATTACAAAAATATTAAATGATAATAAAGAAAGTGAATTTGAAATTTTAATTAAAAAACTGGATTTTTTATTTAAAACTGAATATTGTTTAAAAAATTCATTGCCTGTATTTTTTTCATCACTATTTTCTTTTCACTGGACTAAAAATAGCATGAAAAGACATTGACAAAGGACACCAAAAACTAGAAACTAGAAACCAAACATGGTCCTATAGGGTTTCAACACACAAACACAATACCATGGCAAAGCATAATGATGTGTTGCTATGGAATGATGGCAAAAGCACGATAACACACATGATATATATTGCCTCTAATGGTAGGTTGGCTAATTAAACAGTAATTATTCTGGAATGTTATTATGACATTTTCTTAATTTCATTGCAAAATTTAGATAATCAATTTATCTTAATATCTCAAAAGGAATCTCCCAATAACTACTCTTCCCATAAAAATAACATTCTTCCTATTTTCTTACTTGTTAGGGATATTACTTTATTTTAATATGGTGGCAAGTATATTATTAATAATAATCTAATTCTAGCTACATTCACAAGTAGACCTACTAATCACAACCACTAATGACCAAAGGAAAAACAAAGAGGATAGAAACAAAAATAAATAAAAAATTACAAAAAGAAATATAAAATAAAAATTAAATATTTAGTTGATTGATGAAATAAAATTAGGAGAAAAATACTTTAAAAATTATATAATTTGATTGATTTGACAAAAATAAGAAAAAAATATAAATAATATACTGGGTTCCACAAATTTTTAAAATTATCTATTTTTTTTTCTCTTACTTTAGCAAATACATAATTTTTAATTCTCTCACTATTTCCACTCTGACAAGCACATAGTATGACTAGACTCACAATATCATGTACAAGAGAAAAATAGTATATTGATTCAATCTCACCACAATCTTTAACAAATATAATTAAATATAGTTTAATTATCTCAAATAAAAAACAGACTTAACTATTTTTTTAATGTGAAAACATTACCGATTTACTCATTGAAAAATTCATCTTAAATAATGTTCTCGATTTCAAATGGTATTTTCAAATTTATTCTTAGATAAATTATATTAATAGTCATATTTGTAATACATAAAAGATAACATATTTATTAAGAATGTGAAATTATTTAAAAGTGATACATTTATACTTAATTTTATTTATATAAATATTGTACTACAGTTATTTTTCTAAAAGAGGAAATAACTATTCTTTTATGATATTCAATATTTTATCTATATTTAAGGGTAGGGAGAACTTATTTAATTTTAGTTAAACCTATTAATCAAATACTATTAATAAAGTTAGTTAGCCAAGTTCAACCAATTGACCAAATCAAAATATCATATGATAGTGGGATAAGTTAAAATTGCCACCCTGCAATGCAGTGAGCACTAGAAATGTTTAGAATAAGAGAGGTATAGTATGTGGACTATGCATGAATGGAGTATGACCTAATAATAATATTAATAATATGAATAAATAAATAAAATAATAAAAAGAGATGCGTGATGCTCACGCGCTACATTTGAGAATGGGAAAAGGAGTGAAATGAAAGCAACATTACCAAAGGGAGGGAAAATTACTGTGCAGACAACATGGACAACAAAAACTAAAAAAGTTAAAAAAAAAAAAAA
>Ga0209489_103563_pt1 | contig 30154 bp, 12 predicted proteins | sample SiratrowhiteBW_FD_187527 | JGI IMG/M metagenome (GOLD analysis project Ga0209489, IMG submission 187527) | Root nodule microbial communities of legume samples collected from California, USA - Siratro white BW (SPAdes) (version 2) | ecosystem: Host-associated > Plants > Roots > Nodule | place...
AAAATTTTTTTTTTTTTTTTTTTATAAAGTGAATGAGAAATTATGGAAGTGATGAATTAACGGATGACCCATTTGAGAGATGATCGAAGTTAGCTATTTATTTATTATAAGCATGCAAAACTTTTCAATGTAATATTAAAGATGCAATGAAAAGCTCTATTGAATTTTCCATACATATTACAAGGAAATACCAATAACTAAATAATGTTTTGCTTTGTTCTTGGATCAGCATCAATGGAAAAGTCGGTGGTTGGTGATAGGGTTTAGGGATAAAGGTGATGGAAATGGGACAAGATGAAAGTGCACGAGAAAAGGTGATTTGTTCCAACAATGGAAGACGCCGAATGGGGAAAGCCACGCATTATTGCCATTATTATTGTTCACAATTCATTACATTATTAAATCTTTGTTTGTTTACCAAAAGCCAAAACTTGTTTACACGAAGATCATGACGTTTTGTTCCTCAAAAACTAAAAGATTATTTTTGTTTTTTATTTGCTCCATCAAAAGTGTATATACATTAATTAGCATGTATTCTTTTGTTTGATTGTTCAATTTTTGCCCGTATAATTGTATCTTATTCACAAAGTTGAGATTCTACTTAGGATAGTTTGAGCTGAGTTTTTTTAAACATGTAATTAGAATATAAACAACTAACTTAAACGAACTTAGAGAAAAATATTTTTTTATGCTCTCTTTAATTCGTGGTATAGTTTATTCAGGTTATTTGAATATTGTGCAGAAAGTTCACTTCATGCAGAACATAGGGAGCTATCCCTATATACTATTTTGGAAGTGATGATGAAACACTTAATTTGAATAAAGTTCTTGAAGGAATGTGATCTCATGATAGAATTTTGATTACTTGATTTCTTTAAAAAATTTCATTCAATTATTGTGCAGTTGTTGTCCAATGTAAGTGACATCAATTTATATGAATGCTTCTCTTTCGAACACTAACTTTTAGAAATTTCATTATGTTCATGGGTCTGTATTAGATTGTGCCATTTTGGATAAGTATACCTTATTACATTTGATATGTGATTTAATTATAGTTACGCATGCTTACAGTAAGAATTGACGTGATTTGTTAATTTATTTTAATTGATCGTTTGTTACAATGAATTTTGTTTTATATTATGTAATTATCGTTACACGCATTTTTAGACTGCATTAATTAAAAAGCAGAAAGTAACTGTAAGGTATCATTGACTTACAAATCATTTTTTTAGTGTTGTTGGTTGCATTACTAAGCACAGCCAATGATGTCAATGATTACTATCCATCTATTGTTCATGGAGATCAAAATTAATTCAACCAATTTTTTAATGTTAAATCTTTCTTAAAATACCTTTTAAAAAGTTTTCAAAAATATATATTTTTTGTTATACAAAAATTAATAATTGATTAATTTCAAATTTTTATTAAATGAAAAGGAATTTTAATTAATTTTTTAATGGATTAGTTAAATTTTTTAGCCAATCCATTATATTGCAGAACAAAATTTATCTAATCCATTCCTTTCGTCACCCACAGTGAAATCTATATAAAATATAAAATCTATAAATAAATCGTATAATAAATTTGAGCAGAAAAAATGTGAGTGAAATAAACAGGAAATATTGAAAGAAATATGCAAATCTTAAAGGAAAATGAGATTGTTTTAATCAAATTAATTATTTTATCTGCTTTAAACAAAATAAATTTAAAAAAAAGGTGTTAGTTCTACTCGACTGTTGACATGTTTACTTATTATTTGTTTGTATTCGTGGGTGGTAAGGGAAAAGTGAATTGTTTGAATTAAAGGGGAAAGAAGTGAAAAATGAAAAATTTATGATTAATTTAATTAATGTGACAAAATAAAAAGTTATAAATTAATATATTTAGAAGATGATCACATTGTCATTGTGTTGAACATAAAATATAATTAAATATTAAAAATTGGTGAATGTATCCCTCATCTTGGGTCACACCACTTGTATTCTTGAGCTTGAAATTCACTTAGAAAATAACACTTATTATTTGATACTTATGGTTGTTTGTAATTTTGTAAAATAACTTAATTTATAAAATAAATTTTCAAAATACAAATTAAAGTTTAAATAAATTTTAGATTAAAATAAAATGATATTATGAACAATGCATGACAATAAGAATACATGGGATAACATTTTCATCGAAGGACAAATAAGGAAATTCCTCTTATTAAGGTGTATTTCACCACAAATCACACTTATCTAAGACTTGTAGGTTGTGTGACCTTATACACTTCTCACAAATTTCCACACAAAAAAAGTGGATAAAAACCAATGATTTTCCACACAAATAAATAGATCGAAACTAATGCACATCTTTTTCCTTTCGGCATGCATACTATATTAATAGATGCAAACAAAGACTTAATTACAACGTGAAGGTGTTAATAAAAGACAATGACAAAAAACATGTAAAATCATAAAATGGAACAAATTTATTGAGAAATAAAGAAAACAAAGAATAACAATACCAGTCTTATTTGTTGGTACCTAACGAATGTCATTAAATGGTAAGAAGAAAATTAAAATAAAAAATTGATTACTGAACCTTATTTTTTATTAACTTTTATATTAATTATTCAGAAGGCATGTTCCAATTTATTTTAGTGCATAAGTATTTGAAATTATAGGTTTTTCAGCTCGATTTGGTTTGTTAGTTTTATTTAAAAATTACTTAAATTAAACATAAAAGTTTAATTTTGTTCAATTCTATTTTAATTTAATATGATATTTGAACAAAATCAAACTAATATTTTGCGATTTATTTTGAATTAGTTTTTATGATTTTTTGTTATTATAAACATGATATATTTTTTTAAAAATTATTAAATATTTTATATTAAAAAAGTATCAAATAAATAAACGTGTTGTAATTTTTTATATTTATTATTATATTCATAAATAAATCACATGATCTTACAATTAAATATTATATAACAAATGTATTATAAGTATTTTAATAATTATAAATATACTTTAAGTAAAAGCACGATTAAACTGTAAAATAAATTTGAAAAGTTTTACTCATATCTGTCTGTTGATTGATAATCAACTAAAAAACATAATATTATATTTAAATATAATAGACGTTTTAGTATGCCTTTTTATTTTCAAATCGAAATTAAAGTTAAATTTCAGTTAAGGATAAAATAAATTAAAAAATCTAAACAAAATAATTTTTATTGATTTCTATTTTTTTTAGATTGATTTGATTTTAATAGTATTTGTTACTGTTAATTTTCACATATGTCGTATAAAGACAAGTTCCGCAATATCTATTTTATGAAACCAAAATGCAATGATATCGATCTTATGGGCTATAGTTGTAGGAGACCTTCTTCCTGCGCCTCATATCCGAAGTAAAAATATTTTTTTATTCTTTTTTTTTTTCATCTTTTTGTATTATTGTACACTTTGAGATTTGATTTCTATATTTTAGATTATTCATAATACAAAAAAAAATATTATTCCCAATTACACAATACATAATACAAATTTTAAGAAGGTATTTTTGAAAATATGGGGTGCAGGAAGAAAAATATGAAGGTGCAGCAAGAAGGACTCTAATACTAGCTCTCATGGCCCAAAAGAAGCCCAGACGAAAGTGAAGATTGGAAAAGACAAGACAGAAGGCACTGCAAAGCACAAGGTTAAGAGTGAAGAGACAGAGTAAAAGAGATCACTGCATTGCTTCTGCTCACAAGGTAACGCTCTTACCTTCTTCTCTCTCTTATTCTTCCCCTTATTCTTATTTCTGATGTCTGCATTCACCTGAGATACTATGATTCCTCAACCCGTTGCCTTTTTTCATTTCCCCTTCAGATCTCGTTCTCTCCTCTTCCCGATCTTCTTTTCTCATACTATTATCTCTTCCATTTTCTCTCCTTACTTCAATTACGTTTTGTTTTTGTTTATATCGCCTAATTTTATTTATTTGTTTATTTATTTATGTGGTTGTAGTGAAATGGTTGATAATTTAGGGTTTTGACATGGCATGCAAAACCCTATTATATGTATTTAATTGAAGTTCTTCTCATTTGATATCTCATTTGATATCAATGCATAACTCTAAGCCAATTGCCCCTAATTTAGAAATAGAATGGATGAGGTAGCCACTATTAGTGTTGAAGGCCATGCGGTGTTCTAGATGTTACTTTAAGAATATGCCTTTAGCTGTTAATTTTGTTTTTATTCTGACTATTTTCAATGTGAGTAGAAGAAATTATCATTGTTTGGATAAACTTCCCCATAAACACTTTTTGACCTTGTGCCTTAATTTAATATGGCCTCCCTTTGGTCTAGGATTTTGTTCTACCGAACTTGCAGACTTGATGGCGTCGAAGTTGGTGCAGTTGCAGTCCAAAGCATGTCAAGCATCTCAATTTGTAGCCAAACATGGATCTAACTACTACAGGCAATTGTTGGAACAGAACAAGCAATACATTCAGGAGCCTCCGACAGTCGAGAAATGCAACCTGCTAGCAAAACAATTGTTCTACACCCGTCTTGCAAGGTTATATGTTCTCCAACGCGCCCCCCCTCTTTCCCCCAAATAATGTGTATGAATGGAATTATTGTGTGAAATTTTCTAATTGTATATGCTTGTTGGCAACCTTTTATTGATTTCAAATTGTCTTTTTGCACACTTTAATGCACAGAGATGTTTCCAGTCATGTCCAATGGCTTCTTCCTTCTCCTCTATAGACTAGGGATGACCTTCTGAATGATGTGGTTGCAAGGCTTTAACCTACTTTTTACTGCTGTATCATGTTGGTTTGCCCCTCTTTTGACAGATTTACTTATTGACTGAGATATAAGCTCTCAGTCATCAATTCCCTAAATTACAACAAATTTGTTGTTAGTGATCCATGTTTGGGATATCGACAAGTTTATGTTGATTGCCGAGGCCTAACACAACACTTCTGCTTTACCTGGATTTGGGACTGGCTGAGACCATAGTTGGAGTTCATGTCTCAAAGTAGTATATGGGAAAATCTTCTATTCTCTTCTGATTTATAAAGTAAATGGATCTTCCTTCACATCCTTGGTCATGGGTGATGTTGTGGAATGGGAGATTGTTTTCATTGTGATGGTATGGGATAAGAAAGGTTCTCTTGCATATTTATTATAAAACAGTCTGATGTGGTTCCTATGCAATGTTGTCAAACTTGAGGATCCCAAGAGGATTCGAGGGGGAATAAAAAATCGTGACTCAATTATTATAACTCAACTCATAAGAGTTACGAGTATACGAAAAACTATATCAAAATTAATATAGACTATAAAATAACACATCACAAGTCTTAAAGTAGTAAGATTCAATACATAACAACTAAAAGTAGATTCACAATTCATAAAATTACTTTATAGCAAGAATAAAGGAAAAGTATTAAGAAGAAAACACAAAGCAGAACAATGTGTGCACTGGAGAGGACGAAGGCAACATTGGTGACAATGGTTGTGAGGGTCACGATGGCCGCCAATGGTGAAGTGAAGCTAGTGTCAGAGGAAGTGTTAGTGCTTTGATGATGGTGATGATTGTTCAACAACAATGTCAATGTCATAGTGTGTGCACTGTTGAGAGTAGTTTGTTTCTTTTTTGATTTGTGATTGGATGGGAAACCTAGGGGAATAAGAAGGCTGTAGGAGTTGGGATTCTTTTTTGGTTTGGGTTGAGTCTTTCAACTATTGAACCCCAGTTGCTCAAACAGATTGGATAGATGCAGCGCATGATCTCACAATTTCATGAGCAACCTAGATCCACGCCTCTCCCAATCCTTCACGTGCAACAGCTTGCTGCATCCTGAAACTCGTAGGACCAAACTCATTGGATCGCACGAGTATGCAAGTATACTCGTGCTTTTAACAATGTTGCTGCTATGGTCTTATTATGGGTTCGGGCTATAATTCCAAGCTAATTGGGCTATAATTGACTAAGTGCATGCATGACATAGAATATAGATTTTTTTTAGGAGAATAATGGCTTATTTTTCCGAATCTCGCTCTTAAAGCTGGCAAAAATAAGCAATTCTTCTTCCAAAATAGGCTGAGCCAAACAACCACTAAGTCAGTTAGCCCATCCACCACCCGGCCTTTGATTGGGTAAGTTCACACCTGGTATGTGACATGAAAGATTGATTGTAACCAGGGACGTAAGTCAGGGGTGAAGGCAAAATTGAAATTGAAAAAAAGAAGTGGGCGTTAAAAATGAACAGGTGATCATGTAATTAACATTAATCCTTTCTTGGAACTGAAGTTTAGTTTGATTCAGCCCAAGATGTTTATACCATAGACTCTAAAATTAGGATTGGATGGAAAGAGAAATATGGGGATAGGAATTGGAGACAAGGGTTTGTGTGGAAGAGTCCATGGACAGAATTCAGATGTAATCAGAATTCTGATCTGGTTCTGGAAAGAAATGACAAATATATTCTGTGTATACTTTGATGAACATTGTTATGGATGCTTTAAAAAGTACAAACAAAAATCCTGTAGGACTCTAGATACCATGTTATTTACTTTTGACTGACTTTTACACTGCCTATAATAACCTGAATCCCTAATTACAAAGTTAGACTTTCATGGGCTTCATTAGCTTGCCAGACAAACCAAACTATAACTCTTTGCAGCACTATAGCGAACATGGTAAATTAATTATTTACTACACTTTAATAGTTATTTATGTACATCCAAGTAGCAAGACATGCATATTTTTTAAATTAAATCTCATTGCTTCAAATAATTAATTTTAAATTTTCCATAATCCATCATAGCATGGTTCAACTGTATGCCTTGAATTTAGCAGCTCATAATGTGCTTTTCATTATCAGTACCTATAGTTTTAAGCCTATAATTTCTTGTTACTTGCTGTAATAATCATGTTAACAATTCTGGTTATAAAATAAGCTTAGTTCTTCAATTTCTGCTCACATCAATGTCTCAGCAACTAGCTGCTTGTAGTTATTTTGGTAAGCCCACTTCTGTTAGGTACTACTCCATAAGTTCCTTCTAAAATTAGCTTATACATAAGCTATTTCGTATTAACTTTTTTCTATAACTTTTATAATGTTTGAAAAATTTATTCATTTACTAATTTTAGTTTGGGGAGATGTTAATTCCATTTTTTTTTCTTTCAATATGATTTTCAAATCTCGCATGTGTTTCTGATTATGTTAATTTTCACCACGATCTTCAGTGAATTAGCAAAACAATCATATAATGAACTCTGAAAACCTGTTATGCATACTGTATTGTGTCTATGTAGCAAAGTCTGTTGTATGTCAATTTAATTTTGGGTGCCCTTGCTGCTACATAACTCTTCAAATCTTTTGCAGTATTCCGGGTCGTACAGAGTCCTTCTGGAAGGAACTTGATTATGCCAAGAATTTATGGAAGAACAGGAAAGAACTAAAGGTGGAAGATGCAGGTATTGCTGCTTTGTTTGGCCTGGAATGTTTTGCATGGTTTTGCGCTGGTGAGATTGTTGGAAGGGGATTTACTTTCACCGGTTACTATGTCTGACAATAACCACTTGAAAGTGTAGATTTTATCACTGCTTATATACTCCTAAAGCCAATTGCTGTGATCATTTATACATTGTGTGGATTATGGCATTCTACCAGGCAATTTTTGTTATTCTGATTTATTTCGTTTTGGGAAAAAGGTTGAAAAACTAGAGTTTAGCTTTCATAAGCCTCAATAATCCCTTTAGTTGAAAGCGGGATGAAACATTGTTGTTCTGTTGTACTGTTGGAAAGCTAGTGATGGTATTCCACAATGATGAATTGTTGATACTCTTGTAAGTCCTTTAAATTTTTGTCATGCTTGTTATTTTTAAAAAAATATATGGCCGTTTATTCCAATCAAATAAACCAGAATAAAAGTTTATGCCCTACAATATCTTTTTCTCCTTCGATTTTTTTTTAATTATAATTTTGATAATAAATTAGTAATATACAAAATTGAACACGCACTTAGGACGAGAAGTGGTATTTGTTTTGCGAAGAAAAGTGAGGAATACTGTTACGTATTTTTTTTTTATTTGTTGAAATATATTAAAAGTTGTAATTTTTAAACATTTTATTTTCTGTTTATCGAGAATCGCAATTTTCTAGTTTTTAATAGATTTTACTTACTAGAAGACTTTGTTTAGAGAATGTTAGAAAGCTTAATGTTACTACAACAACAATTTTTTTCATTATTCTTTTTTGTAATAAGCTTGTCCATAATACAAAATAACTTGGTGACGAGATAGAAAAGATGAGCGCAGAACTTCTTCCATGACTCAGATATTGTTGCGGATTTACAAAACCAAATATGTATTTATTTATTATTCTAATAATACAATTTTATTATAATAAAAATGTAAATATTAATAAAAACCTAATTATATAACATATATCTTTGCAACTATCATAAATATTAATAAACTACTATAATATATTTATAAAATTCTTTTCTCATACAGGAAGTTCAACATATAATTCTTTTTTTTATAAAAGTTTACTTGTTAGGTATGATTATGATTTTTTTATTTCTCATTTTATGTGTTTCTATTTTGGTTTATTTCATCCTTCTGCATTTTGTTTTTCGCCGCTGTTATCGGCTTTGAAACAACCAAAAGTGTAATTAGATTTGCATTGTTCGACTTTATAATTGGAAATGTTGTAATGTCTAATTTCAGAAGTATAGATACCACAGGGTTAATAAAGTCACTTTAATGATAGCAATATTTTTTAACATTTTTAATATATTCATATTTGTTAAAATTATGAATAAGACATATCAAATAGGATGAAAAACTTATTTTTCTTTATAACTTGTAATGAATTTTAGTTAATATTAAGAATTCTATAGTGCCTAATATAGTTTAAAAAAATGATGGAAAATTAATTAAGACACAGTCTCCGCAATTTAAGTGAGTAGAAAAAATGTTATAAATTGTAAATGATGGGGAGAGGTTTTCCTGAGAAATTACCTTTAGCATAACCAATTGAGGATTTTTCTTTAACAATGCTCACTCTTTCATGGTGGTTGAAGATCATAAGAAGTGTCTAGAACAATAATACAATATTCATAGTTGGTTGTTGCAGCTCTCTATGACTGTCATAAGGTATAATGGTAACTTAATCTAATGCTACATTCTCCATTCAATCCAGTACTCACAATTGTCAAACTCTATATGCAATTATGTTCTTATTATCCAATTATTTTTCACTTGTTAAATAGCAATTCTAACCCTTTTTATTACCATTCAAATTGTGGAATAAAATTCACTTGGTACAACCAAATAACAAAAGTGCTTCTCCTTAATTTCGTGTCGTAGAAGCTATGTCGCATCATTTCAATGCCTCAAAGTGGTACTTATGATGTTTGTGGTTAATTGAAGCGATTGTGTTGTGAATAGTAGTTGATTATAGAAGAAGATTTTGGTGATTTGAGTTTGATTTGTGATGATGCAGCACAACCGCATTGAGGCTTGCGGTTTCACGGATAAAGCTTTTGAAGAACAAGAGAGAAGGACATGTGGGGAAGCTCAAGAGACAAGTGGTCCTCTTGCTTCACCGTGGCCACAAACTTTGTGCCAGACTCCCAGTAATCACCATCATCTTCTCTATTCATTTCTCATTAACTTTCATCCTCAATGCTATTTTTTCATTCTCATTTTTCTTTCAATTTATCCTGTTACTAATGTTAAAATGTTCACAAAATTGAATTTTGGTGTTCATTCATATGATTTATTTGCATCTTTGTATGATTTTGTTCTTTTAAAATATAATTAAAGTGTGGTTTATTAATACATTTCTCTTAAAAAATTTAAGATGAGTTAACTGATTTAGTTATTTTAATTGTACATACATCTTTTATTTTTCTTTATATATATATTATGCGTGTGGTATTTTTAATCATTTTTTTGTTTTTGTTTTTAATTTATATGGTAAAAAAAAGGATTAAAGATAACTTGTAAAGCGACTAAAACGGCATGTATAAATACCAAAATAAACTATTTTTACGTATAAAAACTAAAATGTAAAGTTTGTGCAGCTATAAAGATGAAATCTATAAATTCTCCTACAATGGTTTATACATTTACACCCAGTTATTTTTTAGAATTCTTAAAATACAACCAAAAAAAAGTATACTAAATTAGTCTTAAAAAAAGTAGATATACCTTAACAAATCCGCTTAAAATGTGGGATTGTTATTTTTAGTTAACGTCTCATTTATGATTTTGTTTTTCAATAAATTTTGTAATATAAATAAGACACTGTTTTTATGATATTTTATACTCCTCTTTCAAAAGTAATTTCTAAGAAGCTGTTAATTGATGCGTATTTGCTAGTGAAAAAGGGAAATAATGAACGATGGACAAATAATAAAAGGTTATTCTGCATATATCTTTTGTTTTTCTTTTCTTTACTTGTTTTATTGACTTCTCCTTTTATGCTTTCAGGTTGAATATTTGGTGATGAAAAAGAAGAAAATCGAAGCATACGATCTTATTCAGATATACTGTGAACTCATTACAGCACGTATACCAATGATTGAATCACAAAAGTGTGTAAAATTCTCCTAGATATAACTTTAGAACATGTTTTTTTATTCCTCAGATCTATTGTACCGATTTATGATGATTGAATTTGTTTATATAGCAATAAATTCAACATCCTATATTAGGATCACACCTCAAAAAGACAAATTCTGATATGATATTAAAAAAGATTCAGATATCACGATATGAAGTAAATTTAAACTTAATTTATTTTTATAAAATTATTAAAGTTTAACTTGTTTTTATAAAATTATTAAAATAAAAATTATTCTACTTATATAAAATGAATTGATCTTATCTCTAATTAATATAGAATTTTCAAATCCTATCTCATAAGTCAATTCCTAATATATAAATAAGTGAAAACTTCTTTTTATAAGTTTAAATTAACTTAAAATCATTTCTTAATAAGATAAGTTAGTTGTGTGTTAAAGATTGCATTGAAAGGGTACATGGCAGTTTCTTTATGAAACTATAGATCTTGGTAATGTAGAAAGTTAGTTCATTGTGAGTATGTTGATCCTTCCATCTTTGTATTTTTTCCCCTCTAGAAAGTGCCCCATCGATTTGAAGGAAGCAATTTCCAGTGTAATATTTGCATGCCCAAGATGTTTAGATATACCAGAGCTTGTTGATGTGACGAAGCATATTAAGGCTAAGTATGGAAAAGAGTTTTGTCTCAGCAGCTGTTGAATTACGCCCTGACTGTGGTGTAAATCGTTTGGCAAGTCTCTCTTACTCTTTGTTATGATTTTGAAAGTAATTTATTATCATTTTTCTTTTCTAATTTAGTATTGTCCTTTCAGTTAGTTGAGAACTTGTCTACCAGAGCAGCCGATGGTCCAACCAAAATCAGAATACTCAATGAAATTGCACAGCAACATAATGTCAAATGGCAACTATCTTCAGAAGAAAATGACGAGAAATTGTCTCACGATTTACTGGTAGGGTTTGCTCATTATGATCTTCAGTTAGTTTAACGGCTTTGTGTTTTCAGTGTACAAACTTTTACTTTAAGTAATCGGAAATGATTTATTATGTGAGTTTTAAGGTAGTTATTGAAAAATCAACAATCTTATCATAGTTAGTAATTTATGATTAGGTTATAACATTATAGTTTAGGGTATTAATTTGGCACCATTTATATGATAAGGCTGGGCCAAGCACTTTTGAGAAGGGTACTCACGAGGAACCTTCACAACTTGGTGATGAAAAAGGACCTCCTAGTTCACATGATTCCTGTCAACTTAAAGAAATGCAAGATATGGCTAGAAGTTTTTTGTTATTAAAGCAATGATACCAGATAAGGAAGAGACTTCAAAATAGGCACGACATGTTCATCCAAAGTTACCAGATTATGATACCTTCGCTGCCCAATTTCTGTCTCGTAAGAAGCGTCTTTAGTAATTTTTCTCGTGCTTGCTTGGAACAACATGGTAGCCTTTGCTTGTGGAGAAAAACAATGGTGTTAATTCTGTACACTTATGTTATTCACAAATGATGTTTAATGTTTTGGTGGTGCACTGCAATTTGAATCTTGAATCTCACTTTTAACGTAAACTATTAAATACGAACTAAACTTCATTCAACTCATATTGTTCCTGTTTGGATACCACAAACTCACTATTTACGAATAGTGTATGATGTGATGTTACCCTTTTTACATGAATTTCATAGCATTAAACTATGTGACCACAATACAAGTGAGGAGTTCATATTATACGAACATATTATTCTCAGATTTTGTGTCTTCTGCATTTTTATTTCTATTAAATTTTTTATCTTTAAAAGAAAAAAATGTTGTAATATCACTTTTCTAGAGTGAATTTAACATGGTTGACTTGACGTGTAAATGTAAATGAAAAAGAATTGTGGATAGTTGAATAAAATAATTTAACAAAATTCTACTATAAGGAGAATTGACTATCTAAATCAATACATAATTGCACAATCGGGACGCAGAAGTCGATAGGGTAGTTATCGATTGACACTAGGCTGACCAAATACTAAACGACATACTTTGTTATATGCATGCATATTATCATGTTGAATGGATATAATCGACACGTGACTATCAGCGATTGGGGAGCTATATTGGGCTAGAGACCCATTCACTCAAGGCCCATCCAAACATTATAAAAGGAGAGGTGGTCTCAAGGAATCACGTACAATTACCCTATCCAATTTTATCCTGCATTACTCGGATTTCTACTGACTACTGACCTAAGCGTCATAGTGAACTATATATAGAAGGGATGACCAAATACATTTATCTTTTTACAAGAACATGTATCACATAATTTATATTTTGTGTCATATATTGTTTCGAATTGTGAATAGTAAGATTTAAAAAAAAAAATTAAAAGTGCAACGTATACTTAAACATAAGATATATAAACATGAAAAGATATATTTATGTCAGTTGTAATACTTATGGACATAGGAAATTGCGTTTTTTCTTTTAAGTGTTGATTTTATTCACTTTCTTTCTTGAAACTGTTTAAAATTCCTATATAGAGTGGTATACAACTTTCAAGTACACTTGTTCTACAATTACTACATATACAAATATTGGAAAAATTCATATATAAAGATAAACAAATTACAGAAAATTTATAAAATGCATAGTTGCATATATAGAAATTTAAAAATTATCATATATATAAACTATCAATTTGTTCAAATTACTGCACACATGTCATATAGTTAGGAAATTAAAGTATTTATAACTAATTGGATATCGCGTATGAGCAAAGTTGAACTAGACAATGCCATACAATCAAGAAATGTAACTATTTGTTTAATGAAACATATGAAATATATAAATCACATATGATAGCCCACCAAATACTAATCTTGGTTTGGATAGGAAAATTTTCAATATATATATATATATATATATATATATATATATATATATATATATATATACACACACACATTAAATTTAAATTAATATCACTTCAATTCTTTATTTTCTAATATTTTAATTGAATAAGTCAAATAACCTTATTTAGTATTAGTTAAAAATTCTCTTAATTAATATTTGAAAATTTAAACAAACTATTCACAAAGAATAATATTTATTTCGATAATAAAAAAGTAATCATATTAATAAAAAAAATCTAATTCACTTATGTTAAAATATATTTTTTCGTAATATTGATCGATAAAATTTTATTAATATCGAATAAAAAATAATAATGATTTATAAAAAGATCAAAATAATTTAAATAAAAAATAACATTTAATATTAATAAAAAAAATCTTAAACAATATTAACTGAAAAATAATCATTCTAATAATCGGTCATTCCAATAAAAGTGGAGTTAAAGAAAATAGGAAAATAACATACATAAGTTCAAAAAAAAAAAAAAAATCTTAGTTTTTAAGTTAAAATTCAAATTTTCTATTTTTAAGAAATCTAATTACTCTAAAAAAAGTTTTGAAATTTATTACCATAGAACATACTTGACCGTCAAATTTCAAATATTTTATACAAATGAATCACATATTAAAATTCCTTCACCGAACAAAGTGTAAGATAATGTATACCACAAACACATTTACCTAACATTGCACAGCATTTAATTAATATTGAATTATCTCTTTAAAAAAATATGTTAAATATTTCTAGATTGTTAAATAACATTACTCATCCCATCATCCCATAATAGGTAGTCTACGGACAAATACCTCAAGAAAATTAAAAGCCTTATATCTACGCGGCACCCAATAATAGTAGGAGACAAATGTACAAAAACAAAACCTTATCTAAATAAATTAATTTGGTGTCTGTGTTGAAAAAGTGGGTTGTTGCTGCTGCAACAAACTTAAACCTACGATAAGAGCAATTTTAACTTTTTTAAGCAAGTTTCCTTATTTATCAATTTGATCAAATTTAGGAACTTTCAAATGCCCACATAAAAGGACAAAGATATTTGAATCATACAAGCCACATACACAACCCCCTTGATTGTTGGTTGAAGAGTTGAAGGAATGAGGGTTGCAACGTGCAAACTTCGCTTCACACTTCTTTTAAAATGGCCGAAGCAGGGAACGCTTTGTAAGTCCAAGAGAAAAAAACAGATAATTGAGAGAGACAAAGGCCTAACGAAGAATAGAAATGTCTTCTAATCCAATAATACTGCAGAGTGAGAAGTTGACCAAGGTACGTTTGTCGTTTAAACATTACTTTTTCTTTGGATTCATTTTCATAAATTGTTCAATCCAATAATGTTGTGGCAGTATATACTGGAGACTAGCGTTTACCCTCGAGAAGCAGAGACTCTCAAAGACCTAAGGAATGCCACTGCAACACACCCTTGGTACTATTCTTTCGGCCAAAATTCTGGCTCAAGACACATTAATGTGTTTCACTCCTCTGAATATTTGTGTTAACAGAGTGTCTGTGCTCAACTAGTAAACATCGAAGGGCTTTGTTTCATAAATTTAGTTAGCATGTCTAACATAAGGAAACTATTTATGTAATACCATTTTCATTGGCCAGGGGCTTTATGGGTGCTGCACCTGATGCGGGTCAGCTAATGGCCTTGCTCTTGAAGCTGATGAATGCTAAAAAGACAATTGAAGTGGGAGTTTTTACTGGATACTCTCTTCTCCTCACTGCTCTCACCATTCCAGATGATGGAAAGGTTTGCACTTTTCTTTTTGTTATTTGGTACATTTAATATGTTACCAACTCTATTGTCTGTGTGGTGTAGGTTATAGCCCTGGATCCAGATAGAGAAGCTTATGAGATAGGACTACCATTCATTAAGAAGGCTGGTGTAGAGCACAAGATCGACTTCATACAGTCTCCAGCTTTACCTGTTCTTGATAAACTATTACAAGACGTGAGCATCATTCTTTGTTGCTTTCATCTTACTTACATAATATCATAACATATGAAGTGGGGATACTGTGACAGAGACGTAAACAGTTCTAATTTTCAAAATATAAGACAAGAGAATACCGATTTATATATCACATCTGTAAATTACATAAATTGACAATCAAAATTTATATATTAAAAAATTATACATAAACAAAGTTAGCCAAGTATAACAAAAAATAAATCTAATCCATTTATCTAAAATTTAAAAATTGTAAAAAATATATGCATAATCTAAATATTCTTAATAATATATAAGATTTGTATTTTATCTCTACAATATTTATTTATGAGATTTTAAAAAATTATTATATTATTCTTCTTAAAATTATATTAAAACTATGTTAGACTTGCCAATACTTAAAAAGAAAATATTTTTTGAATCGAACATTTTACTAATATGTGTGATACAGGAATGTTAGTGTGTCGGATACATTAGTCACCTAAAATAAGGTATATGAGCTATTTGTATTTATAATACGAGACAAAAAATTACTTACAAAAAAATTAAGACCCTAGTTATTTGTAAGTCTAGTGAATTTGTATTTTGTTTTTGTTTCTTTCTCCCTTGTAACTTACATGATTATGTATGTAAGAGGATCTAAGTCCCTTTAGGTTATAGTTAGTTTTTGTTTGATATTTTCAAGTGCATTTACCGGCCAATGCTTCTGTTTGTTCTGTTGCAGGATTCAAATAAGGACAGTTTTGACTTTGCCTTCGTTGATGCTGATAAAGATAACTACTGGAATTACCACGAGAGGATTCTTAAACTGGTGAAGATTGGTGGGTTAATAGTCTATGATAACACCCTCTGGGGTGGAACTGTTGCCTGGCCTGAAGAGGATGTTCCAATACCCAAAAGAAAATACAGGCAGGCTGCTCTGGCTTTCAACAAAGCAGTTGCAGATGATTCTCGTGTTGAAATTTCTGCTGTTTCAATTGGTGATGGCTTCACTATCTGCAGGCGTGCTCATTGAACACCTTTTACGACTGTTTTGTACTATGGTTTATGTTAATTTAATGTAATATGTGTCTGTTTTTTCGTTTTCTTCTGTGGGTGGTTGAAATTGATTTGCCTGAAACTGTGGGGCTTATGATATGACTGTGACGCCAATCACTAGTGTTGCTATTTGCTATTAATAAAATAAAATTTGTGATTTTTGTCTACAAAGGAACGTCTGTTTCCATGAATGATACGCTGTTCACAAAGAAGTTTACGAATAGTGTATGATGTGATGCTACCCTTTTGTGCATGAATTTCATAGCATTAAACTATGTGACCACAAACACAAGTGAGGAGTTCATGTTATGGGAACATATTATTCTCATATCCATGCAGTATCATACTAAATATTCGGGCTTCAGAAGTTCTAATTCTCAAATTTATTCTTTACATTAATATAACTTACCTCATCACAAAATTCTAGCAGAAATTCAGATTTCTTGTCTTCTGCATTTTTATTTTTATAAAAAAAATATCTTTAAAAGAAAAAAAAATGTTATGATTTCACTTTTCTAAAGTGAATTTAACATAGTTAACTTGATGTGTAAATGTAAATGAAAAAGAACGGTGGATAGTTGAATAAAATAGTTTAACAAAAATATACATCTAAGTACTTTTATTTTTATCATCATAACTATAATTATTATCATTAATTCAGAATTTTTGGTCTTGCATAATTCAGGAAAAATTGTTAAGTGGTTCTCGATTACATAATTTTTAACTAATTTTTGCATTATATATATACATATGATAAAAAGTTACTAATTTTTTTTATTTGGAATCACGTATCTACCTAGTAATTTTTCTTATCTGTGCCCAAAAAATTAAGGTGTCTTCCAAAATGTCTCTGAAGAGCATGAAAAGATGGTGATCAAGACCTAAAGGCATTTTACTAAATACAAGGAATTGACGAAGCATTCTTTGCCTGAAAGATTCTAAAGAACTCATATTAACTAAAAAAGTGATCTAAATTCCTACCATTATTAATTGAGACTATTAAAGAAGGGTGAAATAGCCAAAAATAATCAATATGCTGTGCTGAGAGTTTAGTTTCCATTGCTTACTTTCTCACTCTTGCGGTTCTCAACCACATATCTTCTTTAAACATCCTTGAAATTCAGGTATGCTTCTCAACCACTACGTTTCATAAAACAAAGATTTCCATATCTATGAACCTTTTGTGAAAGCCATGTTTCCGGTCACAAGGTGATCAAAATTGGCAACAATCAAAGGGCTGTCACAATTCACAACGTGAAATATTGGTATTGAATACCAAGTCTAATCATAACATGTAGTAGGAACATTTTTTAGTGATTTGAGGACTTTATAACGTAAGTAGGTACTGAGAAATGGAGAACATATCAAAGGCAACAGTGTTCCCGAATACAGGTATATTGCAGAGTGAGGAATTACTAAAGGTAAAACCAAACATTTCATTTGATTCCATACTACTTTATTTAGATTCTTAGTTTCAGTTTTCTTGTGGCAGTATATCTTGGACACTGGCGTTTATCCACGAGAAGCAGAGACCCTCAAAGAGCTAAGAAATGCAACCGCACAGCACCCTATGTAATTACTCTTTGTTACCATAATATCACACTTCTATACCTAATACGCATATTAATTAAAATTTTGATATATGTCCTCATCTTATCATTTTAATTAAAATATTCGTATATGAGCATATATGTATGTATATAAGAATTTTTCAAACAAATTGAAAACTTTGTGTGTCTATATTTTCACTCTTAAGGGGTTTCATGGGTGCTGCACCTGATGCGGGTCAGCTAATGGCCTTGCTTTTGAAGCTGTTGAATGCTAAAATGACAATTGAAGTGGGAGTTTTTACCGGATACTCTCTTCTCCTCACAGCACTCACCATTCCAGAAGATGGAAAGGTTAGTATACTTTATATAACATATATGTTATATATTGGAGATTCTACGTCAACTAGAAATAAGGACTTTTAATAGTTTATAAATATATAAAATTCTTACTTTAAAAGTTGATTTTGTAAGATTGAATTTGACTTAAAGTCCAATTTCGATAATATAGTATCAGAACCTATCCTGATAGTTCACTTCTTCATACTATATACTCTTTGTTATATGCTATATATATTATGTTATTAGCTCCATATGTATTATGTGGTTTCTGCTATAGATTATGGCGATGGATCCAGACAGAAAAGCTTATGAGATAGGACTACCATTTATTAAAAAGGCTGGTGTTGAACACAAGATTGACTTCATAGAGTCACCAGCTTTACCAGTCCTTGATAAGCTCTTAGAAGATGTAAGCTATGCAGATGCATTTGCATCACACACATAGAATTAATTGTACATAGAAAACCTCAAAAGAAATATGTTAATTCCTTGTTGTTTTTGTGCAGGCTGCAAATGAGGGGAGTTTTGACTTTGCATTCATTGATGCTGACAAAAACAATTACTGGAATTACCACGAGCGACTTATGAGATTGGTGAAGATTGGTGGAATAGTTGTGTATGATAACACACTGTGGGGAGGAACTGTTGCCTTGCCTGAAAAGGCAGTTTCGGATGCCAAAAAAGAGTGGAGACTATTATCACTTGCTTTCAATGAAGCAATTTCAAAGGATTGTCGTGTTGAAATTGCTTTTGTTTCAGTAGGTGATGGAGTCATTATCTGCAGGCGTATTACTTGATTCTCATCTCAACACTCATAAACCAAATTATCAATATACCAAATTATCAATATGAAATTGTTTAAAAATCCTACATAGAGTAGTATATATACAACTTTCAAGTAGACTTGTTATACAGATACTAAATGTACAAATATTGAAAAAATTAATATATAAAGATAAACAAATTACGAAACACTTATAAAATGCATAATTGCATATATAGAAATTTACAAATTATCATATGTACAAGTATCAATTTGTTCAAAGTACTGCAGACATGTCAAATACTAAGGAAATTCAAAGTCTTTAACTAATTAAATATCCGTATGAGGAAAGTTGAACTAGACAATGCTGTACAATCAAGAAATGTAACTGTTATAAATCACATATGATGGCCCCATAAATACTAATATTGCATTTGGATAGGAAATTTTTCAAATATATATATGACATTAAATACATTTAAATTTTCATTTTTTAATGTTTTATTTGAATAAGTTAATTTAAATTTATTAAATTGTAACTTTTTTGAATAGAGTATTTTAATTACCACTAAATACAAAAGAAATTATTTAAAGATCAAATAATCTTATTTAATATTGCCTGAAATTTTTCTTAATTAACATTTAAAAGAATTAGAGCAAATTATACACAAAAAATAATATTTATTTTGATAATAAAAAAGTAATCATATTAATAAAAGAAATCATGACAAAGAAATGTAATTCACATATGCTAAAAGATATTTTTCTTAATATTCACGGATAAAATCATAATTAATATCCAACAATAAATAATATTGATTTATAAAAAAAATCAAAACAATTTAAATAAAAAATAACACCTATTAATATCAATAAAATAAATCCTAGTCAATATCAATCAAAAAAATAATTATCCTAATATTCAATTATTTGAATAACGATAGAGTTGAAGAAAGATATAAAAACAAAACTCGTAAATTTAGAAATATAAAAAGTTTTAAATTCTTAATTTTTAAGTTAAATTTAAAATTATTATTTCTAATAATTCTAATTACTCTAAAAAGAATTTGAACATTTCAAATATTTCATACAAATGAATCACGTATTAAAATTCCTCCACCACAAACACATTTACCTAACATTGCACAGCATTTAATTAATCTTGAATTGTCTCCTAAAAAAAACATATGTTAAATATGTCTTGCTTGTTATCTCATGAATAGGTACTCCACCGACTAATACCTTAAGAAAATTAAAAGCCTTATATCTCTTCTTGGTACCCAATAATACTAGTAGACAAATGTACGAGAGTGAAAAAAACAAAAGCTATAAAAACCAACCAACCACGTCAAAATTACACCCCTTTCACAATATTTAGGTAGAAGATAAATTCACATTTTCCTATTTTGTACACTATATCTTTATTCTTTTCATTCACCATAACACTAAATATTTATCTTTTTCATTCAACACAAACTAAAATATATTCAAACCCAAATCTAAATAATTAAAAAAATTGAAAAACAAGACAACCCCTTACATCAAATAAAGAACAACCAAGAAAAAAATAAAAATCACACGTTATAATTGTCCACTTAAATTAAAACACATTATCTTTCCATCACAGAATTGTAACCCAACGACCAATCACCACTATAAAACTCCGCGACACTCACGAAATAACCTAAATTCAATCTTTATTGTACTTTAAAGACCTCTAGACCCAAAAAAAACTAATTCTTTAACAAAGTCATCATCTCAATTAAAAAAAAAATGTTCATTGTAAACTCAGCGTGACATATCCCACTTAAAGTTTTCAAATAGTTTGCATCTCACGTGGGTGTCAAATATCATAACTCTTAACTAAATTGATATGGTATCTGTGTTGAAAAAGTGAGTTGTTGCTGCTGCAAGGTGTGGTGTTCCTGTTGGCAGCGTGCAATGATTGCGAAAGGGAAGGAGAACAACGACCTCCACTGGTTATGGCCAGAACAGCGACATGCAATTGGTTATGACAAGAACGATGAGTCCCACCATCGCTACCTTACATGAGCTTCATCAGAGCCTTACTTTGTGTGATCCATGCAAAAAACGTTAAACCTACGATAAGAGCGATTTTAACTTTTTTAAGCAAGTTTCCTTATTTATCAATTTGGTAAAATTTAGAACTTTCAAATACCCACATAAAAAGGACAAATATATTTAAATCATACAAGACACATACACAAACCCCCTTGATTGTTTGTTGAAGAGACGAAGGAATGGGGGTTGCAACGTGCAACCTCCACTTCACACTTCTTTTAAAATGGCCGAAGCAGGGGAGGCTTTGTAAGTCCAAGAGAAAGAAAAGAGATTTGAGAGAGACAAAGGCTTAACAAAGCATGGAAATGTCTTCTAATCCAAAAATACTGCAGAGTGAGAAGTTGACCAAGGTAGGTTTGTCGTTTAAACATTACTTTTTCTTTGGATTCATTTTCATAAATTGTTCAATCCAACATTGTTGTGGCAGTATATACTGGAGACTAGCGTTTACCCTCGAGAAGCAGAGACTCTCAAAGATCTAAGGAATGCCACTGCAACCCACCCTTGGTACTATTCTTTCTGCCAAAATTCTTTCTACATCGTTTTCATTAGGTTGTGGTGTGGTTGTTGTGTTGACCGTGGTCCCCATTCTCAGGATCTACCTAAGTCTTTCACTCCTATTATCTGTGCTCAACTAGTAAACATCAAAGGGCTTTGTTTCATAAATTTAGTTACCATATCTAACATAAGGAAACTGTTTATGTAATACCATTTTCATTCACTAGGGGCTTTATGGGTTCTCCACCTGATGCGGGTCAGCTACTGGCCTTGCTCTTGAAGCTGTTGAATGCTAAAAAGACAATTGAAGTGGGAGTTTTTACTGGATACTCTCTTCTCCTCACTGCACTCACCATTCCAGATGATGGAAAGGTTTGCACTTTTCTTTTGTTATTTGGTACATTTAATATGTTACCAACGCTATTGTCTGTGTGGTGTAGATTATAGCCCTGGATCCAGATAGAGAAGCTTATGAGATAGGACTACCATTCATTAAGAAGGCTGGTGTAGAGCACAAGATCGACTTCATACAGTCTCCAGCTTTACCTGTTCTTGATAAACTATTACAAGACGTGAGCATCATTCTTTGTTGCTTTCATCTTACTAACATAATGTCATATTACGAGACAGAAAACTTCCTATAATAAATTAAGACCCTAGTTATTTGTAAGTCTAGTGATATTTCAAGTGCATTACTGGCCAATGCTTCTGATTGTTCTGTTGCAGGATTCAAATAAGGACAGTTTTGACTTTGCCTTCGTTGATGCTGATAAAGATAACTATTGGAATTACCACGAGAGGCTTCTTAAACTGGTGAAGATTGGTGGGTTAATAATCTATGACAACACCCTCTGGGGTGGAACTGTTGCCTGGCCTGAAGAGGATGTTCCAATACCCAAAAGAGAATACAGGCAGGCTGCTCTAGCTTTCAACAAAGCAATTGCAGATGATTCTCGTGTTGAAATTTCTGCTGTTTCAATTGGTGATGGCTTCACTATCTGCAGGCGTGCTCAATGAACACCTTTAACGACTGTTTTGTACTATGGTTTAAGTTAATTTAATGTAATATGTTTCTGTTTTTTCGTTTTCTTCTGTGGGTGGTTAGACTTGATTTGCCTGAAACTGTGGGGCTTATGATATGACTGTAACGCGAATCACTAGTGTCGCGATTTACTATTAATAAAATAAATTTTGTGATTTTTGTCTACAGAGGAACGTCTGTTTCCATGAGGACACTTCAATCTAACAAGAAAAACCAATCATTGAATTTCGTTAAGATTATAAAATGAAACACTTTTATCCTTATATTCAATAGAGAAAAGAGCTAAAAAGATCTCCCGAATATAATTTTGAAACCATTATATTAAATATATTAATGTAATGGTTTCAAAGCTACACATTTACAGCCTATCGCTAATTTCGGTAGATAAAAAATTAATAATTTTATCATAAGTTCATAACTGCAACACAAAGATCGAACGATACAACTGAAAATTTACACGTTACAAATTACAAAGAGTGGAGTCCTCATGAAACTAGGCATAAGTGGTAGTGGTTTCTTTATTGAGGTGAAGTGCCACACACCATAAACGTTTCTGTGTACATCTAAAGATAATATATCAATAATTTTATTATTTTGACAATTTATATTTAACTAGTAAATATGAACGATGTTGATGTTCACTGTGTTCTTCTTCCATGAAATATTAGAACACGGCAATATCAAGAAATCAGGAGCGGAATTTTTACTAGCAGGTATATTTCTTATTTCAATCACACTTAATTGGATGGCAAATGCATTTGTACACGTCTATTTCAACATTCGAAGTTTACTTACAAGAGCTGAAAAATCTAGCAAAATAATTGGGCTTGAATTTGTTAAGTATACCATAAATGACTACTGTGCAACAGGGTTGGAGAATAATTTATCTTCTTATCCAAACTGCAATTCTTGAGAAAGAGAAACCACTGCATAGAATGATAATCATTCTACACAGTAGTTTACTAGGGGGCATAACATTCATTCATGTCTAATAATACCATGTAACCAAAACAGGACCAATTTCCGCAAAGCATCAAATCCAATCCATCATACTATTCATGGATGAGCTGCTATCTTATAACATTCATACAGGAAAAAAAAAATCTTTTATCTGGAAACATAGCTGAACGTAATACACGGCCAAAAGAGCATGGCAACGATCATTTTAGTGAAAGTAACCAAGAACCTGGCCACCTACATTCTTCTTAATGGCCTCTTCATGATCCAAAACACCATCAGGAGTTGTAATCACAACATAACCCCACTGCACAAAGCAAAAGAAAGGCACAATTATCCTTTTCCTTTTACATATTGTTCTTAAAACACAAATTATAACAGCCACCATCACACAGAAACAGCAGTCGGAAGCATTCCTATAACATGAAAACGAATCACTAACATAAACCAACCTGATGAGTAGGAAGAGTCTGCAATCTGTAGGATTCAACATCTCTTGCCTTGATATCTTTTCGGTATGTAAGGGCCTTGCAATCGTTAATCCTACCTTGTAATTCAACCGTTATCCTCCCCACTCTATGCGGATCATGGACTTGAAAGTCTTTGATATAACCTGTAAGGAGTTTAAGACAAAATTAGCTACACTAACAGTGGCACAATGTAGATGAACTACCACAATGTCAAAGAATTTTATTTCAATTTCATCTAACTAAGCAACAAGATATTTCACACACGGAAAGTCATGCTCGGACTCAGATGGAAAGATAATGACAGTAATCAAATCAACAACGAAATTCATTCAAACTCCAAACGTATAAATGAAGAGGAGATGAAATAGACGGTAAGTAATGCGATAAATTTCAGAGACTGAAATCACTTTTGACAAAGCGAATTCAAACCATTTCATTGTTGCCCAGATTTGAAATTCTGAACAGTTAAAAGGGGTTTAGAAAAGATACCATGGGTTTTCATGATGCGGAGAAATGAAGACATAACAGTGGAAATTGGCTTGAGTTCCACCATAGCTTTCCCTCTCCTCTCTGCATTCACCATACTCCTCAAGGCATCGTTCAGTATCCTCCTCCCCATCTCTCTAAACTCTCTAACCAAACCCCTCTTTCTCTCTCTAGGGTTTTCGAAATATAGTGGATTTTAAGGCAAGGGCATATTCGACATTTCGCGCACGTCAAACTACGTAAATAGTTACCATTGCACGGTCACACGCAAACACAAACTCTACTCTCTCTCTCTCTCTCTATGTGGAATGCAATTTCGCAATTGGATTGGCCATGATGGAGGAGCTTCCGACGTCGCTGTTGGTGGAAATTGTGAGCCGTTTAACGGACACTACCGATGTGGCGCGGTGCAGGGCGGTGTCCAAGGGCCTAAACGCGGCGTCGTACGAGGTGCGGTGGCTGAACCTGGTCTGTTCCATGTCGCGCTACCTCAAGTCCCGTTCGCCGGAGACCAGGCACCTTGTCACCCCCTTCAAGACCGTCTTCGCTCAACTCGTTGGCCGCTCCACCTCCACCCTCGACTCCGTCTCGCTCGGCGTCGATCGCGCCCTCGGTGGCGTCTCCTTCGACGACGTCGAGGATGAGTCCGACGATCTCTACCTTACCGACATGAGCTTCATCAGGGAGTGGCTTCCCTCCGTTTCCCACGCTCTCAAATCTTTCACCGTCTCCGATTTCTGGGTCCAGTCTTGTTGGCGTCGATCCGAAGCCTTGTCCCTTATCTCTTCTACCTGTTAGCTTCTCGATTCTCTATTTTCCTTTCTTCATTTTTCCTTCCTTTACAATAACGCAGTTGCTTGAGTCTGTTTGTTATTCTTTCTGTCAGAATTGGAGTTTCAATTTAAAGATTAACATATTCAACTCTGGTTGAAGAATAATGTTAAAAGAACCTAATATTTGAACTTTTGTTAGTTACATTTTCTATTCTTCTTTTTCCTTTCATCCTCTTCAACCAAAGAAAATACCTCAGTATTCTATTTTCTTTCGTTAATATTCTTTCCTCCCTGTTGAAGGTACCAACAATGTCGGAATTTGAGTAGAAGGGAAATAGGAAGGAAAGAAAAATTTGAATTTTTATTTTAAAACAGACTTCTCTTAAATCAAGCAAAAAATGTATTTTGTTCATGTATATCTTCTTTCTGTCCATCCAAACATACCATAAGTACATGCTTCTATGTTTTGTCGATCTCTCATGGACATTTGCGATGTGTCTTTTTCAGGTCATAATCTTGTGAAATTGGTTGTGAGGAATGCGTGGTTATCCGTGGATGGTTTGTGTTTGATGCCAACGTTGAGGTATTTGACCCTTGAGTTTGTGAGACTGGATGATGAGGACTTAAGCAGGATCAATGCCTGTTTCCCTAATTTGACTCAACTCAGTCTTATTGGGGTTGGTGGACTTAAGGAGCCTAAGATTAATTTCTTACACCTTACCACTTGTCAATGGTCGGTCTCAAATGCTCCACTTTCTTTGATCATATGTGCACCTTTGCTTGTTGATTTTGATCTCAGATGCATCAAACCTAGGCTGGTTGTCCTTGAAGCCCCTTCATTGTCAAATTTTAATCTCTCCCTCGAGAATACTGATGAGCTCAGGTTGAAAAATTGTGCTAATATACAATGCCTTCAGCTCAGTGTAGAATGCCTTTCTCTTGGTTTTTTGTTTAGCATGTTTCGTCACTGCAGCACGGTGAAGAGACTTACCTTGGATTTGGTGGGAAGAAGAGAACAGGTTGACGTGGCTGAGTTTGGGATTGATACTTTGTTGGATTGTTTTCCGAACATAACATGTCTTAATTTAGGTCCTGGAGCCTGGCATGTGATGGAGAATTCTTTTAGACGAGGAGGTTTGGAAAATGGGATTGGGATGAAGATGATAAAACAACTTATTGCACATCTAGTGGTCCATGAAATGGAGGCTACTCTTGCATTTATCTCTTCTGTTTTGGATAAAAGCACCCAACTGTGTGATGTTTCACTTCTTATCCACCGTGATGTAGATTCATATGTTGCTGGCAGCCTGATCTCTTCATGCAGAAGCAAATTCCCAAGAGTAAGATGGAGATGGGGAATATGGAAAGAAGGAATCAAGGATACTTGGGTCTCTGATGGCATTTAGTTTGGTGACTGCTATCTTGGTTATGAAAAAGGGGAGTTCTAACTGATTTGTTGTATCATAGGTTTACGAATAGACGAATTGTGTTAGGACATTGTCAGATTTTAAATGTATTTTGTTGAATCAACTCCAAGAAGTACAAATGAACGTTAAACGACCCAAATGTCCATAAAAATTATTTCCGATGTTGGAAACTAGAGAAAGTTGAAAGAAACTAGATGAGGGATCAGAAAGGGGAGTCTGAACTATGGTGGCATTGGTATCAGGAGAAGTTTTGGATGCAGTTGGAAGTAGCATTCTTCTTTGGATTTGTGTATGAACTGTGGATTAGCATTGCAAAATATAATGGGTATAGTTAACTGTAGGGAATAAGCCACCTTGTGGAAAGTCCTCCCCCCGTCAAATTACTTTGTATAGATCTTTAGGCTTGGTTGCTGTTGTATTATCTCCTTGTACAGATCTTTGTGCTGCTCCTTGTTGTAAGCATATGTATATTCTTGTTGTAATCATATGTATCTATTAAGCATATGTATCATTTGAAGAGTTTATTTTATATTTTGATTTTTGTAAATAAATTTATTTTAATGTATTCTTAATTTGAAATATATATTAAAATTTTGTAAAAGTTATTGTAATTTAAATTTTATTTTACCTCTGATTTATATTTTTTAAAATTATTTTTATATCAAATTATTTTAAAAATATTAATATATATATATATATATATATATATATATATATATATATATATATATATATATATATATATATATATAACAAATATTTCTTTACATGTAACTACAAACTTTTTTCATTTTTTATTTTCTTTGTCTTCGTTCAAACGATTTAACTTTCTATGTTTTTATCATCCTTTCTTCTTCTTCCTTTTCATTGTCTTTTTCAATCCATACAAAACCATAGCTTACTTGTTACTGGAGCTAATTTCATTTTATGGCAGAAGAATTCAACCCCTTGTCATTATGGGTTAGGAGGCTACGATTATCCTATGCGACTTATGCATTAAGTCCAGGCTATATCAAGTTTTTTATGATTTTTTTTTTTTATGAAGTGAGGCAAACTTAGGTCTATGAAAGTTTATTTAGTTAAAAAGAATAGACATCAAGTCATCGAAAAAGTTTTTTAGACTTAATAGGTAAACTATTTTAGTAAATATAAATAATATTTTTTATTAGCATTATTATTTGTTAAGTTATTATGTTACATTTGTTGTAACGTATTAAAATTGTATATTTATTTATTTTTACTAATTGTGAAATATGTTGACTTAGATAAAAGAAATCAAACCTATATAAAAGTAATAAAGGATGATTTTATATAGATTTTTAACAATCTTAATGTAAAATTGATTTTTGAATAAGTAATTTAATATGTTGTCTTAAGCCAATTTGATCAATTTTAAAATAAGTATTTCTATAATAAGTAACATTTTTAAAGAGAATACTAAGTAGATAATGTTTTTAAAATTTCAAATTAATATCAATTTTAAAAAAGGTTGAAGGTGTCTTGAATTTTAAAGTTCCTCCTTGATTATTTATAATGTCTCTATTAGATAAATTAATTATACTGCCATACGTTAATGATGTCAATAACTAGGTGACTTCTACAATTTATCCATTGAAGACATAATATTACTTCACTTATAATTTATCATGTCATCAGTTCTGGATTTGTTTTCCTTAAATATACCCTTTCGAAAAAAAAAAAATGTTTCCATACGTGGAATGAATGTCTATTCATTTATCCAAATGTAAATGTTGAATTTAGCGAATTAGATTATTTGAAAGTTGAATTCTCAACTAATTTTGTGATCTTTAGTGTCAAAATCCATCTTAAAATTTAGTCCTTTGAGAGTTAAATTCCAACTGTGATTTCTGTTATTTCCTCGAGAAGAGATGGAAAATAAGAAATAAGGAATAACGAATAAAACTTTTCTAATAGAAAACATAATTGTAATTTTATAATTTTGAATAAAAATATAAATATAATGTTATATTTAATAAATATTATAGTTACTTATTTTATTAATGTTATATAAGTTAGTTTGAATGTTTTTAATAAATATTGTAATTACTTATTTTTATTAAATATAAATTGATCAATTTGAATTAAATTAAATGAATATTTATATATGTTATGATGTAGTATTGGAATGTTGATCCATGTATAGTATAGTAAAAAAGATATCTATGTTGAGATTTGTGCAATGAGGATTTGGTCTAAAGATGTGTCCTGATTCTTTACTGATACATTGTTCATAGTAAAAAGAGGTGTAAATGGTCATATTTAAAGTTTGAAATATGAGTTTATCCCAACATGACATAGATTAACATGTGCACATGAAAATTGTATTTGAGATTTGAAATAGGGACTTATCGCAACAAATTCTATTCAAGGTTTGAAATAAAAATTGATAAAGACTGATTATATATGATCGGTGCACATCTCATACGTGAATCTATTGTCATTATATATGAGTCAGTTTGTGTATGATATAATAATGACAATGTCATATATAAAAAATTTTATTTATTATAATTTGGTTGTGATATAAATTTAATTTATATTTTTTTAGTTTTCTACTTTATCTTTATTTAATTATCTAGTTTTAACATGTAGTTGACTTTATCGTAGTATTTTTTTTTTACACTCTTTTATTTATTTTTTTACATTCTTTTATGTTTTGCCAGAATTATTGAGTTCCAAAAAGTTATTATATTATGTTCATCCACATAAAAATTATGAAAATTGTTTATAATAAATTTTCATTTTTATGTTTTTTAATTTATCCTCTCTTTTTTTTTTCCAAAAAGCAAAAACAGCAACATGAGCTTTCGTTGATCAAATTTTGAGTAGATTTTCGAAACCAGGAATGACAAAACCAGTTGAGAATTCGACTTGTCCAAAATTGAATTCTTAAAGGGTTCCATTTGATAAATAAATATTGACATTGAGTTTACTTGGAATTTTGTTTAAAAGAATATATTTGAGTGAAAAAATTCTAAGTTGTATGATGTTAATAATATTGTTATATTTATAGACATAATCTAAGAGATCTATATTCGATGAATCTTATATCATAATTATTTACAAGAAATCTCCCACCACCTTCTGGAAACGTTATGAAAAATGAGTTTTTGTCATATAAAGTTACAAAAGAATGCATAAGGACAACAATGTAATTTAATTATAAGTTCCGGAGGCGGTTTTCAAAGAAATTATTAAGTGCAAAAGAAGTTACATCATAAAAAGAAAAAGAGAGGAAAAAAAAAAAAAAGAAAGAGAAAGGAGA
>Ga0209489_103565_pt1 | contig 30130 bp, 11 predicted proteins | sample SiratrowhiteBW_FD_187527 | JGI IMG/M metagenome (GOLD analysis project Ga0209489, IMG submission 187527) | Root nodule microbial communities of legume samples collected from California, USA - Siratro white BW (SPAdes) (version 2) | ecosystem: Host-associated > Plants > Roots > Nodule | place...
TTTTTTTTTTTTTTTTTTTTTTTTTTTAAGTTGTCATTTACCAACGTCACTATACATGTGTGGTGGTTCTGTATACTATCATAAATGGCGGTCTTTCTTAAACAACTACAGCACCTGCCATTCAATAATATTTATTAAAATTCAAGTAATACTTTTAATTGAAAAATAATTTCAATAAAAATAACAGTGCATCCAGATGTCATTATTCTTATTATCATATGACGTTTGTAATTCTCATTATTCTAAATTCTGAGATGTAATACAAGAATATTAAATTATTTATAATCTCATAATTTAATAAAAATTATTTTTCGTAATGACAAATGAAAAAAAATATAACAATACAAAAAGAGAATTAACCAACATTTCTTTTATTATTTGTTTTAACAGTAACATTGTATATTCGACATTACATCAATGTATATCATAACTTATTTTATTTTTTATTTATAGTCATTTTTTCAATTTGTATTCTTCCTTCACCTAAATCTCTTATGTCATCTAGGGATCCGCACCATTCCAACATCTGGTGCCTCTAATAAGGATATAAGCTATTCAATTTTAATGTTTATTGAAATAAATTAAGACATCAATATAAGAAATTTAACTAATTTTCTTAAGTAATTTATACTTCATTCAAGTATCAAGTATTAAACTAGTAATCTTTGTAACAAAATGTTTTGGAAAGTCATGTTTTACATTTGGATTTTGAGAATTGTAAACTCATTTTTCATCCTCAGAACCATGCTCTCCATCGTAAGAGACTGGTTGGCTCCAGCAACAACAATGTAGAACCATGCTCTCCATCGCAAGAGACCGGTAGGCTCCAGCAACAATAATGTTTTCAGTGGTTGCTTTGCTCCTTTCTTAATATTCCTCCAAATTCCACCGTTTCGGAAAGGGTTTCGGAAGACACTCGACTCAGCCTGTATTTATAGGTGTAGTTGTGGGCTTAATATGATTTAGTAACATAATAACAACAGAAATTAGTTACCAGATATTCAGTTATGATTTGTACTTACCTGGATATTACTGACACCCTTCAACATACAACGCAGGTACTCAATATAAAACAGTTATTCAAAACTACTAACTTGATGGTAGATTCTGACCGAGAATATCCTTCGGTCAATCAAGACTTATGAATCGGCTATATATTACAGAAGTAAAGTTAATATAACTTTATAGTAATAGCCTAAAAAAAAATATGATAATCTCCGTATAATATTTTTCTAATTCAATTTGAATATTTTTTTCAAATATGACACTAACTAAATCGTTTGACCATATATATTCAATGTCATTAATTTTTTTCCAACATAAAATTGGAATAATAGTTCATTAGTTAATGAACTTTGTACCAAGCCTAACACATAACTTTCGTAATCAAACAAGTCAAACTAGATTCAACAATATTATATTAAACAAACAATCAAACCAAACCAGTACACTTATTATTTTTGTTTTCCTTTACATATGTAATATTAAAACTATCTACAATTATAATAAAGTCAGCCAAGGTCTTTTATAATTATATTAGTATACTGAAACTGGCTGAATTTCTTTTATCAAATATTTTATTAGGTTGAAAGCTCATGTTTTGTATTTGATTTCATTATTATGTATTTCTAAGAGTCACTTATTATTTGTAAGAGTATATCTTAAAGAAAAAAGATATTGTAAATGTTAGATCATTAAAGTAAGAAACCACATTCAACACAAAATGAAATATATTTAATTGCATTATTGTATATCAATGAACTTTACAATATATAAAAAGAAAAGTGGAATGATTTAAGTAGGAAGTAGGAGATCTAGACGTGAAACTGTGAACTGCACTTTATTATATATTAGTAAATAATTAAATTTTATAATTTAGGGTTAATCAAGTTAATATTATCCTAAAATAGTTAATTAAATATATAATATATAGTGTCCCACTTAGTGTGGGTTTAGCTGACTCTGTAGACGTTAACTTTTTCCTAATGCGTTGATCTTTGATAGACATTAATTGCAAATTTTCTTGTAGTAAAATAACATAAAAATTTAAATAAAACAAGATACATTATTCAAAGATTTATTTATTATATGTGTCTCGTTAACAATGTACCTCAACTATACAAAATTAAAAAAAATATCAGTATGACACTCTTTTATTACGATTTTTCTAACAAAACGTCTTACATACAAAATAATATATTGTTCAATAATCTAATGGCATAAAAATAATTTATTCAATAATTAATTTAATTTTACTTCAATATGTAGTGATTGACATGTTTTTAAATTATTTCAAGCAAGTTTTTATTCAGAGAGTTGCTAAGTGATAAGTAATAAACAGATTTCTAATTTGTCCGATCACTATAAATTAGTTAAAGAAAAATAAAATATTTGACTCAATTAAACATAAAAAAGTTTTGCTACAATCAAATTAGAATAATCTTATAATATGGAATTATTAGGTATGGTTTATAATTATATGTAATTATAATCCTAATTTTTTATCTCTAATAATAAAACGTTTCTTAGACAAAACACAACCTCGTTAAATTCTTTATTTTCGTTCATTTCCCTGTTTATAGAATAAGTTTTTCAACAAAATAAATATACCAAATAAACATAATAAATATTAAATAATTAATAAAAAAATAATTAATAATATGATAAAAAGACTAAAGATCATGACTAAGATGGCTTAGAAAAAACACAACACAAAAGTCATCATGTCTTTTTGAGTAGAAGGCAATCTTTTAAATACTAAATTCTTCTTTGAGGCAGTAAGAAGCCTCTACTTTCAATTACCACATTAGTTTTTTTACGCACTGCCTTCTTCACCACACAATTCATAAAACAATAACATAATATAAATCTGAAAACCAATCAATAAATTCCTTAAATGGTTATAACATATAATGGATCTATTTTTCAAACAGGGCTATTTGGTGTGTAATAAGTAGCAATCCTCTTTAAAAAAGATACTAACTATTCCTATCTATAATCTAAAACGAAAAAAAAAAGAGTATAATTCTCCTAATACATATTCTTTACCATAATGTATATATTTTATTGAAAAAAAAACAGAGTCTGTTCTGTTAACAAAATAATCAACTTCATAGAGATGCAAAAATGTCTTTGCCTTTGGACTTGTACATTTTTTGGTATGTTGATGGAATCATAATTATGATCCCATGGAGCATTATTCTAATACCATGGAAGCATTATTATGATCCATTGGAACAGAAAGTGATAACATAATCTGCTCCTGAGCATGTGAAAGTGCTCGAAGCATCATCGTATGCGTAACTGTACGCTGTTGGACACGCATTCTTGAAAATCTCCGAATAATGTGTCGGTGAACACGTTTGCGGCGACCCGTGATCGCCGGTGCAGCAATATTCCGGCGTGTTAAACGCCGCGCACGCGCTCTTGCACGCCGCCACCGCGCCGCCGCCGTCTCTGACCTGAAGCTCCGTCGGACACGCGGCGTTCAGGTCCGCCACGCACCCCGCGTACCGGCAGTCACCGGTTCCCCCGGTAGCCCTCACTCCCATTCCCACGTTGTAACCGTCCACGAGACTCACGTCGTAGAAGTCCTTGTTGCCGTTGCCGGAGGATCCGATAGTAAACTCCGCCAGCGTCACCGGCGGGACTCCTCCGCCGCTGCATTTCAATCCTCCGGAGCAGTCTCCGGTGACGCATTTTCCGACGCCGGAGTCATCAAAGGTGCAGCCGGTCCGGGCCCAGAAGCGGCCGGACCAGCCGGACGGCGCTGTGAGTTGGATTGACGAACCGGGCGGCAGGGCAAAACCGCCAGAACCGAGAACGGCGCCGTTGCCGGAAAGTGTTCCCGGCCACACTGTTTGACTGCAATGATTCTCCAGAGAAAACACTGTGGCAGATGCTACGTTACCTGAAAATTTATAATTCATGCATTAATTAAAAAATAATAAAACTTTGAAATTAAAATTAAGATTTTAAATTGAATTCTTCAATGAATCATTGATATCTCTTAATTGAGAATGAAAACACCAAGCGTGTGTTTGAAAAAACTCAGCTGAATATGTATCCCTCTCATCTTCCTTCTGGTTTCATACAATGAGCTAAATAGATATCCAAACACAACCTAATTTTTTATTTAAATAAAAAACAAATTTTCTATATAATTTCTCGAAATAAACATTTTTTCATATACATTGCAGCAACAATTGTGTACTCATTCTTGTTGCAAAAGTGATTTTGAGAACTTAATCTAAAATTACAGAAAATGTAAATGCCAAATTAAAATAAGGAATGGTTGTTTACCTAATAATAGAAGGGGAAGAAGGTGGAAGAGTAGAGAGGAGAGGGCCATGATTGGGAAAGAAAAGAAGAAAAAGTTGAAGGGAGAGTGAGAGTGAGAATGGAAGAGGTGGGGAAGTGAATTTATAACTGACCAACCGCAATTTAAGAAATGGCGTCCCTCTTTTGGTGAGAAATTGAAGAATGTGGGTCATCTTGTTATGGACGTGCTAACTCCCATATTTCTAATTGCCACATAACTCCTAATTATGTTTCACCAATCCAATCACATGGAACATATTTTTTAAACATTATAATTACCAAATATTATTATTTTTATATCTTTGCAAAAGTATATTTATTTTATTTTATTTGAGGATATTTTTCTTCATACTTACCAGATTTACCTATCGTATCTAACTTTCACTTTAATATATTATAATTAAAAATAGATCTATTTTTTAAATAAGATTTATTTAATTAGAATTAATTATATTTTAATGGATATTATTAGTTAAATTAAGATCTTAAACATATTTTTTCACTTTTAGTTATTGTTAATATATGAATTTCAAATTTAATCAAATCTTTTGTAAATATATTTTTTAAATTTCAATAAAAATGATCTTTTACCATTCTTTATGATTTAAAGCAAATCATTTTTAATTATTTTTCAATATCTTTGCCAACATATTCAATTATTGTGAAGTGGATTATTTGGAAATTAAAGGAACATATATATTGTTATTTTATTTATTTTACAAAATGTTTGACAACACTTGATTAATTATATATCGGAAATAATTTAAAATAACATAAATAAATTATATTTGAGATATTCATAAAAAATTTGAACGTTAAACCACAATATCATATAAAATTAATTAATTACATTTAAATATTTCATAATAATTTAAATAATTTTTATTATAAATAAATTTGAACGCTAAAGCATAATATGATATAAAATCAATTAATCACGTTTAAATATTTCATAATAAATAATTTCCATTATGAATAATAATTTGAATAATTTAACAAATTGAACTTTAATACACATCATGCTATAAAATCAATTTAAATCAAGACCATAAAAGTAAAGTAAATAGTAAGAAAAACTTATCTCTTTTATGAACCATGTATATGCTATTTTAATAATAATATTAACCATGCAATGCAATGTATATAAATTATCAAATATAGATGTATATTTGAGTTTGTTATCATCAAAATTTTATCAAATAATTTTATCCTATAAATATTCAACAATATTTCTTCTTCACCACACCATTCATAAAACAATAACATAACATAAATCTGAAAACCAAACAATAAATTTCTTAAATGGTCAGAACAAATAATCCATCTTATGTGTGTAATAAGTAGCAACCCTCGTTAAAAAGACACTAACTATTCCTATCTATGACCTAAAAAAATATAATTATCGTAATATATATTCTTTACTATAATGTGCATATTTTATTAAAAAAAAAAGTCTGTTCTTTTAAAACTATTAACCAAAGAGGTTATTAGAGTTCAATAATAGAAATAATCAAGGTCATATTATGAGGTTGGTTATTTGGAGATTGAATACATGTATAACATAATTTAGAAGCAAAATGTGCAATTCTTATTTAATTTAGAACAAATCTTCTTTAATTTAATTATTTTATAATATCTTTGATTACCTATCCAATTATTATAAAGTGAATTATTTAAAAATTAAAGATATCGATAACATAATTTAGAAACAAAATGTACAATTCTTACTTAATTTAAAACAAATCTTCTTTAATTTAATTATTTTATAATATCTTTGACCACGTATTCAATTATTATGAGGTGAATTATTTAAAAATTAAAGACACCGCTAACAAAAAAATATATGAAAGAATGGAAAAACGAAAATCTACCGCTTTAATAAAAAGAAGGTATTTACAAATTTAATATTTAACCCATAAAGCAACATATAATTGTAAGAATAATATTTAAGAATAAAATTATTTATTTTATTTTTTATATACCTAAAAATATTTGAGTAAAAATAATCTTGTTAATGTGTGGTTGGAATATGGTTATTATGTCAGTATATGTGTGGCCGATAGTTATAAACAATGTAGCAGATACTTGAAGTTAAGGTTTTAGGAATTAGGGTTAAAATTTATGTTTCAACTATTTTTAGTCACTTTAATATTAAAAGTTAAAATTATATTTTATTGGATTTGAGAAGCTGAAATTAACATTGTTTTAATTTGAATGACTAAATAGTATTTATTCTAAATTTCAAAGAGAAAATGATAGTTGAATCATAGTTACATATCTAAACAAGCTAATTAAACTAAAAAAAAAAAAGAGTCTAAAAACCAATATGTATTAAGGTATCACATGTTTTCTTTCATCTTTCAATTATTTTTCTTTAGAAAATATGTATCAACAGCATACAAAATATGTATCCCTACCTTATATTTTAAAAAAATATTTTTTTTTCTTTATAATTTTTTCTAACTATATGTTATATTATTAGTTAATTTTTTTAAAATATATTGAATTAATTAACAAATTATAGAAAAATATATAAATATTAAAAAAATATTGAAATCACATTATTCTTTTTTAATAAGATTAAAAAATATTTTTTTAAATATGTTTATTATTTTATCTATCTCTCACCAAATTTTTATTAATTAAACAAAAGGCAATTAAATGAAAGAAGTTGATTAATTTTAAGATGCTATTAATTTAAAAAAAATTCTGAAAGAATATTACAGATTAAGCAATATTATTTTGAAATAATCTCATTTTACTAATAAAAATGTTCTTCACAATTAATAAAAAATAAAAGAGTACAGGATGAAAATTAAACTTTAAATTTTAAGAAAATAACATATGATCCACTTAAAAATGAAATACCTACCTATGTAGATAACCTGAAATTTAATGTCATTAAATTTTTAAGTAGTATGAATCAATTGAAATTGTATACGCGTGCGGACTTTCTGAACATTTAAAAGAAGTATATTTAAAACCTTAAATAAATATTATTGAAATGAGTAATTTTTAAAATAATTATATTTAAGAAACAAATAAGATTAGTTTATTAAAATAAGTATAAAATTGTCTATTTGAAAATAAATATGTTAAAAAATATATAAAAAGGTAAAAAAAAATGTTTATTTTATTAAATAAACATTTATTTTAAGAAAATAAAATCCATTGGAATTCATTTAAATCCCTTTTTTCTATGTAGAATATGTAAAAATAAATAAAAAATTATCCGAATTCCAGCTTCCTAGATAAAAATAATTACAAAACTATCATAGATACTAATAAAAAGTTATCATAAAGTACACTTTTATTTACTATAATAACATAGATTATTCTGCAAAATTCAAAATTTAGTAATTGAACTCTGACATTTTTTTTTCTTTCCGATACATCTTATTCTTATTAATTAAGAGAAGGTGATAATTCTGTTAGGGTGGAAAATTTGTATGGACAAGTGAGCTGGTTGAGAAAAAAAAAATCAAAGTAAAATTCTGAAATAATAGTTTACACATAAAATTGCTGGTGATATCATGACAATTGCTAATGAAAACTTGGCTTTGGAAAATACTGATTTTCCCCTACAAAATAGCAGTAGTAAAATGATTGCTGTATGAATAAAACTATGGAAAGCAAATTCCACAAAGTCAAATATAAAGTTCAAGACCAAGATAGTACATTGAAATTTAAAATTGATAACACTATTCACTGTTTTGTTTGTTGCTGTTAAGGAGTGCATGAACATAGTTACTTAGAGGCATCAATTGAAAATTGAAGCGGGTTGCAAGAGCAAGATATGCACAAGATAGACCTACGTACACTTTGAACCAAGCCACAGAAAAAAATGTAAAATAAATGAACATGGCAGTGAAAGAAAGTATCAGTGTAAAAGAGAGTAGGCTCTGAAACGTAGAAATTTCATTTTCATTTTGCTGATCAGGGAAATGACCTTGAATCTTGAAATCTGAAAGCAATTGGTCCTTGATCTGGAACCTTTTCATCAACCAAGATGAAGCTTTGGTTTCAGAAGCAGGAATCTCCTCCACTGGAATACGCCTCACATGCATGTGCACTTCTGAAGGATCAACACCAAAAACATTGTCCAGAAAAGAGGGACATTGATTTTTGTATGCAATTGTCACATCGTACACTGCACGTAATTCAGTAACAATGTTCAACAAACTTAACAGAAAAATTGAAAACAAAATACCAAGAAGAAAGAGTTAGAATACAGTGAAATAGACAGCAACCATCATGTCAAAAAATCATTAAACACAGTACAAACAAGCTTGGATATGTGATGTAGCATAATATATACATATACACATTATATATATATATATATACACACACACATAAAAATGATCAAGACATAAAAGGTCAAGTGATAGAGACAGGTTATGGTGAAAATGGTAAGTTCAAATTTTCTGAGGCAGAGTGAGATGCATTTGGCAACACAGATTACAGAATATCCAAAATAGCCACTACAGGATCATTATGAATTGACTTTAGTGTCTTAAAAAGAGGAGAAGAAATTGTAAACCTGCATCCAATGAGCCTCGTAGGGCTTCCAAGCAAGCATGAAACCCCTTTGTTTTCGGAAGCAACACATTTTTCAGCACAGGGAGCCCATTTTCAGCAGCAAATTTTTGACTATTTTTACTCTTCTGATCACTACGCAATAAAAGCAAATCATATGTCAATGGTGCATCTCATTTGGTATATAATATGATCCACAAATTACAGCATGCTAGACAAAACACAACATCAAATGCATACAGACAAATATTGTGGAACTGAAAAGAGTTCATATTCATATCCAATGATGAATAATAGGGATATCAGGTAGTACGTATAATCAGTTCCTTCAGGGAAAAGAGCTAGCCATAAGGGGTCTTGAGGGTCCTTTAAAGTTGAAAGCTTTTGGTGCAATATTTGCTCATCTACCTCCCACTTCCTCTCCACTGCAATGAACTCCAGAATGTGAAATCCCCAACCAAAGATAGGTAGTTTCATCAAGCTGTTCTTAAGGATGTACTTTATGCATCCCAGTGTCCCTTTTCTGAGTGCAAGATCCCACAAGTACATCCAATCAACCTCAGTTCTGTGATTAGCAATGAGCAAAACACGTTCCTTCATTGGAACACTATCTCCAGAAAAGACAACTTTGGTTTTGTTGATCTTTTCGAACAGAGAGGGCCAAAGAGATAGCCAAAGTCCAAAGAGGAATGACACTGCCTTCCTACTACAACGTGTGCTGAAAAGCCGCAATCCTACAACTGCCACTGGCACAAAATAGACTAAACACATAAAAGCTGTAGAAAGAAATACCACTAAACATATCAGACCCCTCAACAACCTAAGAGGGGTCAAGGGTCGGTGCTTTAATCTATTTTCAGATTTCTCTGGCCCGCAAACTTCCATCTTCTTCAGGAAACTGTTGAAAAACTTTCCTTCTGCAATAATGTACTTCAGTGTTATTTGATAACAACAATGGCATCAGAGAAAAAATTATTTTTCAACCAGAAGGTATTTATTATATCAGTTAATACTTAATTTTCAACTAGAAAGTATTTCATAAGGGTATTTATTAAATGTTTTGTAACCACATTCAATAAATTGGGAAGTACAGTATTTGGTATCTTCAATTGCTGTATAGAAGTTGCACATGGGTTGAAAAAGTTGCTTTCTGCAGACAATCCCAAATCCCAAGTAGCATAGGAATCAGACAGTAAGTACCAAACCCTTTAAATTGCAAAAAGATGGATTGTACAGTAGCCTAAAATCTCTGACACAATAAATTTCAATCTCTAAGCCAAGATGAAATGCCAAACCACCAACCATGGGCACAGTAAAATGTGACAAGTGTGATCAAGAGGAGCATGTTTCTTCTGAACTAAAACAAAGTTTTTTTGCTTTCATTTCATTTTCACTTTTACTCACAAAAGTACTCTACATTTAAGACTTTATATAAAGAAATTTGTGAAAACAACTTTTTCTTATTTTCTTTTTCATTTTCTGTTTTCACTGTTTCTTATAAATATTATGGAAACAAAGATAAAAATGAAAAGGTAAATACAGAAAACATTTTGTAAAACCGAGTGGTATTACCAAGGTTTTAGAAAAGTTCTTCCACACAATTTTAGATGCAACATCAAGGTTTTTGAGATCTGGACATCTATAGCTGAGGCCACAAAAGCCATGTTTTGTAATTTTCAGAAATATCAAGAGTTGTAATGAAACAAATTCTTGAACAAAACCACAAGTTAAAAACCTTTCTTAGAGTGGTTTTTTTTTTTGCACAAGAATCTGTTATTCTTTTTGGATGCAAACACGTCCTCATCAGATATTCAAGTCTTTGGTCACTATGTTGTGAGACACTAACCTCTTGTACTAAACCCAACCCCGTTTGTGGTATCTGATTATAGAAACTGGGGATCCAAAAACACAGAAAAATTAGAGAGAGAACTGGTTAAGAGAAACACTTCTGAAATAACAGGGGATTGTTGAAATTTGAAACTTTCAAGACTTCTCTGCTATCAACTTGAAATTTTCAAGAGTTCTCTCCTTACAAAATTCTCCAAGACCATCTTTGAATCCCAATGTTGAACCAGAGAAGGCAATTCCAAACCTATCTTCGCACACCAATTTCCCTGGCTAAACTCCCCAACCCCGTTTTCGATCAAACAACAACAACTTCCCATCTAACAACCACGAGTTATAGGCAAATGAATAAACACGTTACGAATCCAAAACCTTGTTTCCCAGAGTGCATAACAAAAGTTAACCCCATAAAGAAAGCATATCTTTGAGAATATTCCAAAATTCTAACCCCCTCCCCTTGTTAAATTCCTCAAAGAAACAATCAAAAAAACAAAAAAACACGGAATTGAGATTCGATAAAGGGGAGAGAATCAACACGCAAAGAAAAGAGAACCCAGAAGAGAAGACGTAAACTTGAATTGTGGGTTGACTTAAAAAACTCACCTTGCGTGGAGATTCTGAGAGCTCTTGTTTTGCTCTGTTTTTGTTCTTATTGTTGCGGTGGCGAGTGAGTTGAAGCACAATGAATGAAACAGGGATTGTGAATCTGAAATGGGGTTGGGTTGGGGAAAATTCCGAAGCGGTGGTGCTCAGGAAGAGTTACTGTGCAGCTTCGTTGGGTCCACTTCGAGATCCCAACGGTGGTGTGTTGCAGAGTTTGCGTTGTCATTACTGACTCTGTTCTAACCTCATCTCTTCATTTAACCTTATTCTTGCAACTTGCACTCTCATTTAATTGCAATTAATGCTTTTTTAATTTACATTATCACAATAAAGTGTTTATTAAATTATATATGTATATTGAAAATAACAAATCAAGAAAACTTGAGTATTGAAATAATGAATGGTCAGATTTGTGAAAAGAACAGAAAAACTAAATCTATTAAATGTCATTAAAAACTTAATAAATACTTATTTAAATAATTTAATTATTTATTGTCCTCAGATTAAAAATTTTGTAATAATTTGTAGATTTTTCATCTGTTACGTTCATTTTGTTTTGATATCTTTCTGGTTAAAATATTTTGTGGAACTTTTTCTTATTGTGAGTGGTATTTGTTGAATCTTAAGGCTTAAGGAATTAAAGAGTGAGAATAATAAAATAAAGGATATTCAATATTTGAATTATTGGTTTTAAATAATTAAAACGAGTATTTATTGGGGTAAAGTGCTGAAGTGAGGGTTTTGATCCACCTACCACTTTTTTGGTTTGGCGTTTATAGAAGAGAAAGAAACATGCTTATGATTATTTGGGGGAATGTTGCTGTTGGTGGCGAATCATTCGAGGAACATCCTTAATTCTACTTTTCATGTTTTCTGTGGCGTTAAGAACAATTTGTCCCCAAAACTTAACTGTGTTCCATACTGTAACATTACTTTCAACTTTACAAGTTATATTCTCTAAAGTGAAACAATATAAAGTGTTTGATAAAGTAGTTGATAATATTTTTTTTCTAGAATTAGTTTTTTTATTTATTCAATTGAAATTAAAGTGGATTATATGAATTGAATTGAATTAAAATTAATTATATAATAATGTATTAACTCTCTAATAAAGTAAAATATAAAATTATTAATATATGCATTATAAATATTGTCATTGTGTATAAAAATTAAGATGTATTAAAGTTTATTTTGAGATGTCTTTTTAAAGAGTGATAAGAATTTTGAATGACTCAACCAATGTATTTAGATTATGATTGAGTTGTTGAATAAAACAATAAATTCATTTTACTCAATTTAGTTAAATTTGATTAGGTTGAATCAAAATTAAATTAGACTAAACTTGTCTCTCAAGTTATTTACATTTCTACTCAAATCATTAACTATTACAGTTTATATTTTATTACTGTTTATACTTTTAAAACACTTATTATCATTTTAATTATTGAATTTTACTATCTGCTATCATTTTTATTTTTAAATTATTTATTTATTATTACTAAACTTAACTTGATTTGATCAACAGAATATAGGTTGGTTGGTTAAATAAGATGTATATTAGTTATAAATTCTTAATATACATTATAACATGAAGACAATACCATTAGAATCAATTATTATAATATTAGAAATAGGGTCTTTGGTATTTAGTACAATACTTTCAGTTGAGGATTAAGAGAATAAAGATTTCTATTTAGGATCACTTTTTCACCCATATAGACGGCACTAATATTATAATTCTACGTTTATTGAGATAGTATTAGGATTAATCATCATATTTAAAATATTGTTTACTTTGAAGGTTATCATAATTTTATTCTTAAAAACGTTTTATAAGATTAAGAGATAAATGTATATTTAAATTATCCACTATCTATCTATATGAAATTAATAGAGATACCAAAACAATATATATTTAATTTATGTGTTAAAAAAACTTAAAAAAAATATTTCAATTTACAAACATTTTTTTAATGCAAGATTTCTTAAAGAAAGAAATTTTATTTTAACAAAATTTAGAAATGATCACATGTCATTTTTTTCGAAGGCATAACACAAAATGATGTAAAGTTGATTATTTAAATTGTAAGGTTGTTTCAAAATTGAATATTTAAGTAAGATTGTTTAATAAAAAAAGTTATGATTTGAGAAATTACTGGAGTCTTTGGAAATACCTGTTTATGGATCATTTATAAAATTTACAAAAATAAATTAAACTTAAACATTATGTAATTATTTATGTGATAAGAAATTTGTGTTCTATCCTATTTTTATAAAAATTCATTGAAACAACGGTCTAAGATTATAATTCAATTAACGGTGAAAAGGAGTACTAGAAAAAGAAACTTTAACAATTTTAATATTAAAGGTTTTGTAGTAAATGTTTACATCTTTTATTATAAAATTATTATAAACAATTCATTCAAGCAATCATAGATTTGCAATGATATTATGGTAGTTCCCATGCAAATATCAAATTAAAACCACAATCAATAGTCATAACCATTTCAGATGAACACAAAATCTTCCAAATACAAGCACAATATATCAAGTAATTAACAAATTTAACAATCAAAAAATTCGAGTACATATAATCAACAATCGAGGCATAAACCTTCTTTCCTTCCTTAGACTTTTCTACTAAACCATTTTTTTTCTCTTTCCAAGTCATTGTACCTTTCCATTGTTGAGAGAGAAACTCAATTTTTTTTTCATATTTTTTTCCCTCTTAATGTATTGTTTATCTTATTTGTTTCTATTAACTTACATTTCATTTTTAACAATTATTTTAATAAGAGAGGAGACCTTTTATCATAATCCCTTTCTTTAATTGAATAAGTTTCAAAGAATTAAAATCATTTTAAGGCTATAACATTTTCTACTCCCATGGATTCATCCTCTATTTCCATAAGGGTGCTCGAAAAGTTGAAAATATTAATGTTTTATATTTTTTAATTGGATAATTTTGGAAACATGTTTTAAATCTATAAATTTCTTATAGATTTTCATATTATTGAATTCAAAATATATTTGTTAATCTTACAATTCATAAATATATTATAGATTACAATTTCAAAATGTACTTTTTATTATACAATCTAAAATCTATTTTAAATTATTCAATCAAAATATATTTATAGATGACATAATTTAATAACATAATACGAAATACATTTTTAAATTACACAATCTTTAATAAAATACATTTTCATGTTAAACAATCTAAAGTATATTATAAATTATACGATCAAGAATACATTTTTAAATTGTGTAATTTAAAATATATTTTAATATAAAAGCATATTTCTTATTTTACAATCCATAATACATTTGTAATCCCAAATACATCTTTGAATTTTAAATTGCACGTATTGAAATAAATTTCTAAAGTATACATTTTGAAATATTCCTCGTTGAAACTTTTCGTACATATATGAATATGCGAAAAAGCATATGGAGGTACTAAAAGAAATTGTGTATTTTAAACTTACATGGACTACGTAGGTGTTTTAGCCCAACAAACAAAGGAAAAAAAATTATAACCAAACAAAACTCACTCACGGCCTACAATTTCGCAAGCCCAAGAGGAAAACCAACTAATTAATTTTACTTAATCTAATTCCTAACATTAATAAAAATAAAATGTTGGTGCTCGTTTAATTATTTAATTAACATTTCTCTGATTATATATTTAATTATTTACTTATACTCTGATTTAACTATCAAATAGTTCTTTATCAAATTTTATCCAATTATTTCGCTATCAAATAGTTCTTTATCAAATTTTATCCAATTATTTCACAAATAGAAGTATTTTTAATTTTATTTTGCATTAAACTCGTGATATTTTTGTAAGCTAATCAGTTTTTAAAGAAAAACTTTGTTTTGACAACTACAGCTAGCATACAAACAGATGCCAATTGCTGACATGGTTTAATTGTACACGTGGATAAGGATAAAACTGGGCTTTTCTTTTTGAAGGAGATTTAGGGTATTTTGTTATGAAAGGACATAGTTAGATTTTAAGTGTCTAAATTTAAGATTTGAAACGTGATACGAGTCTAGTGCACTCATTTGCATAAGAGAGATTTCGTGTGAGAGTGGTTGTGGTGGCGAGTGACGGTAGGAGACCATCGATGGTGGGAGACTATCGACGATGGCGAGCGACGGTGGTGAGAGAATCGACGGTGGTCAAGAATCGATGGCGACGACAGCAGCTTCTAGATAGCAGCGGATATGACTGCAACGGCGGCGTCAACAGTGGCGAGATTTAAGAGATCTGTGAGATTCAAACTCACTGCTTCTCAACCCTTGATGGAATATGCTGGGCAGCGTTTTAGATAAAATCCCAAACATGTAAACCTTAAAAATGACTCTCAGTGCCACGTTGGAATATTTTTTACACGTCATTTATCTTGGCCACATCAGCGCCACATAAAGTTGTAAAGTGGATGTGTGCCACACGTGGTTACCAAAGTATAACTACTTGTTTTTAAATCTAGTTTAATTTATGCATAATTTCTTAATTAGTTTAAACTTATAATATTGTTATAAGCTAACTTTATGATTTCTTAAATTGTATTCATTTTGAATAATTAAAATTGTCTTACTTTCATTTATGTTAACAATACCAGTAACAATAAACTAAAATATAAATTTAACTAGTTTTAAAACTAAATAAAATGGAAAGAAAAAGAGGACGTTAAGAATTTCATGAAAAACATGAATTACCTTATGTGGTCATCTTTTTTGCTGGCCTTGTCTCTACAAATGGCTCCACTTCCACTCACAATCACAAGAATGCCTGTGTGCAAGTCACTCATTGAACAGAAGAAGTTGGTTCCCTTGTATTTATCATTGAAGGAAAGTTATTACTCTTGCAGTTCCTTCTTGTGATCAATTTGTGGGATCTGACTCATCCATGTGAAAAATTATTAAAGCAAATACCGTTTAGTTTGATGCATGTAGTTGTGATAATCTTAATTGAGAAATGATTTAGAAGTGTGCAATCATATTATCCACTATTTGATCAGTTTATGCTTATTGGTTAATTTTCTGTTTCAGATGCAGTTTGTATTCAGATTGCTTTTGACATGTCCTATTTTATTATTTGATAGAAAACTTAACCTTGATAACTAGTTGAATTTGTGCATGAAACAAACTTTAATTCAAACATACTATTATGAATTGTTTGGATTGGAGGGGAAGTGAAAATGAAACAAAAAAAAAAAAAAAACGTAGAGTTGATTGTGGAATTGTTAGAAAGAAAGTGGAGAGTGGAGAAAAATAAATAAAAAGCATGCAGCTGAATAAAGAATTTAGAGTAACTAAATTACCAAAATTCCCTTGATTAAAAATTTAATAATAATGAGTATGAATTAATTTTGAAAGATGATTAGTTATAAAATAGTTATTTTATAAATTTGGAAATTCAAATAAAAAATTAATTTTAAATTATTTACATAAATAAATGCAAACCAGTTACAATTTAAATAAAATATAAAAAGATTGTAAATGAAAAATGGAAACTACACACTAAATTGACATATGTAAAAAAATTAAACAAATTTTTAACTAATTTACTGTCCAATCAATTTAAATAAATTATAAATAGTTTTTAAAAATTGCTTGAAATTCATTAGAAAAAATAAAATAAAAACATAAATTTACATAATACTACTAATAATAATATTTAACCAAACGCAATCAATCTACATACAACAACTTTAACAGTATTTCAAAAATAACTATGTTTATGATTCTATCAATCTTTCAATGAACATATTATTCACACCATGAAGAAAATTTAGAAATGCATAACAATCATTAATTAATGAATAATGTCTAATTGAAAGTGTTTGTAACAAATTGTTTAAATAGCCTAACATTTATTATAGTTCAAAACTTATAAGTTAATATTTTTATTGAAAAGATGTTTGGCAAAATTAATTACTAATTTTCTTTAGCTTTTAAATTCCATGATTATATGTATTTTTATGTAATTATCAATGTTTATATTCTAATTTATTCCCGATAATTTATTATATTGAAAATTACGATAACATTGTTAAAAATAAATTGTTTTTATAATTACTTATAAATAAAACGGTGCTTAACAAGTATATGTATATTTATGTAATTATCAATTTTGATATTCTAATTTATTACATTGAAAATTATAATAACTTTATTGAAAATAAATTATTTTTATGATTAATTTAAAATAAAATAATGCTTCATAAGTATATGTATATTATAATAATTTTTACTTCATAAAATTATAAGTAAGGTTGAAATCATCTAAAGCCAACAGACTAACAAATCCTTTGCCACTTAACTTTGATTGTATTTCTTCATGTTCTTTGAGGGGAGTTAATACTTCTGATAATTTATGTCAGAATCAGTTTATTTCCTTTAATTGTCAAACCCTTCACATGGTATTTTAAAAAAGTTGTTCACAATGTATTGATTTCATAGTAAAGTTATTACTGCTAATTAGTCGAGTAAAATTATCCACGGCAATGTGCTCCATTGATTGTGTTTCATTATTTGTTAGAAAATAAAATGAATATAGTTTTTATTTAATTGAATACTATATCTTTATTTCAACCTTTGTAAAATAAAAAATTATTCAAGTCTTTAAAATTAAAATTGTTTTTCTTTTCTTTGTGAAAAAGTTCAAAAGTCAAAATAACTTTCTTTCCACTAATTTTCCAAAAAGATGTATACAGGTTTAATGGAAAACTCATTCACACTACCAAAGGACTGAACTATCTGGATTCAAAATGTGTATAAGGATTATATATATATATATATATATATATATATATATATATATATATATATAAGATACATGAAAACTTGAAAGAAAGGTGTGAAAACATGTGCATGGGAAGTGCACACAGTGAATATATGATGCAGTACTTGTGTGTACTTTTATTCACCAAAATCCCAACAACATCATGGATTAAACTCTTCAATGCTTTTGACAACTGTAATCCATCAAACCAAAATTTGCTGCAGAAACTTTTGTAATTTTTTCATTTTACATTTTGCACCAGGGAGGTGGAAATAATTTGTGCCACGAAAATTAAATTTGTGCCATGAAAATTAAATTTGTACCCTAAAATTAATTTGAAAAGGAGTTAAAACTTGTTGATTTGCATAAGATTTTGTTCATAGCATAAACCCCTCCTTTGTACTTGTGAATCAAAAGAAATTGCCAAGTAAATAAAAGGAGATAAACTTGTACATACATTAAGAAGATAACTTTGACTTTTTGACCATTTGTTACAACCGATAGTGACATTGGATTAATGAGTTAGCACCGACAATAGTTATCCAAGGTTAAAAGATTGAATGGAAAATAGAAAGTGTGTCATAGTTAAAAGATTTAGTTTTTTTTTAATCACTATCTTCAAAAGTTTAATCTACTTTAATTAGAAACAGGTAAAATTTAATGAAAAAAACTTTTTTTTATTAAAGATTAGACTTAAGAATGTTTAAACTATTAAAGTTTAAATTGATAAGATTAAGCATTATGTAAGTAGAAGAAGCTTAGCCAACTCGTATGAACAAAGTGATGACTTTTGAGAGCATTGTGAGGTCAAATGACGGTGCTTCCATGTATTGAACTTTAGTGATATGATTGCGTTTTCTTTTCAGAAAAAAACAAAGCATAAAAGGAAAAAATAATTTGAGAGAAGGGCCAAAAACTTGTCTTCCATCACTACTACGCGGTTTCGCTTCATTGTTCAAAACCTAAATTCACGTCTTTATTGTTATTAATATATATATTTTTTTACATTCTCTTATAAGTAATTAATGTTATTTACTTGATAGAAATGAAGAATGGGTATATATAGTAATTAGACTTCGTATGGGGCTACTTTTAAAGCTAATTTTTTTAAACCAATCTTTTAAAGATAATAATTTTAAGAGGTTTTAATTCGTTATATCATATTATTTCCAACATTGCTTGTAAATCTTACATTTTAATAATTTTTTTTTATTTTCGTGTTGGTAAAGAAATACTTTTGTAATAAAAACATGTCAGCATAATTAATATATAACCATACCTATAAGTTTGATTAAACTAAAATAATAGTATAGAGTCATGTAACCAACTAACTTTTGTTTTTAATTAATTCCTCTTGTACGTATTGAGAGAGATTACTTGTATAATATTTTATAAAGCATGAGTACTTTAAAATATATGAGCTCATAAATTTAATTATTAGATGTGTCAAAAAAAACGGAAATATATAGTCCAAATTAATGGTTAATTATTATTGAAACCAAGCGAGTCAATGAAATGAAGATTGGGTTACAAACGAATCAAATGAGTCAATTAAAATACACTGACATGGGTCAGTTAAATGTACGGTTCTTGCTAATGGAGCATTGTCAACTTAATAAATATATTAAAACTCTTAACGAAGTGTGTTCAAAGTCATCAAAAGTCTATTTTTAATTGTTTAAATAAAAAAATATTTTCATTTCTTTAACGAAATATATTCCAAGATTGAATTGAACTAATATATTCTAATATTTAATTCAACCAATTAGAGACCAACTCATTCTAAATGACAACTATCCAATACATTAATGTGCTGGTTATTAGATGTTGGATCTCATTGACAAAACTGATTCATAAAATCTTTCAATTTATAAGTTTGTAATCGATAAATAAACAGTTTTCAATAAATTATTAAATAAACTGGTTAATATATATAAAATGACATAACTATATGTTTTATTATACAAATAAAATTTATGTTTCTAAACAATATTATGATTTAAATATTTTTAAATAGATTAATTTTTTATTATTTCTATTTATATTTTAGAAGTTACATATTTTTTTATATGAATAAGTCATTTTATTTAAATGACATGATCAAATAAATATTAATTAAATTTCATTTTTATTTACCTTTAGAAATTTAAATTTTTATTTCTTAATTTAATTTTTTGATGCATTGAATTTATTCTTTTTATAATTTTTATTGAATTATTTTTCAATTTTTATTGTGTGAAATTTTCACATATTATCATGTAATGAAACATTTGTTACTTGAATTTGGAATGTTAATTTTTTCTAATTTAAACTGCATAAAAAATAAAAAATAACTAAACAAATATTAAAATTAGTGAAATATATAATTATTTATGTGTGTAAGATTGAAATAGATAATAATAGGTAAAACGAAATTAAGAATAATAAAGAAATAGTGAGTGAGTTAGTTTCACATACTTACTAGAAATTTTTATATTAATCAAACAATTTATAAACTAGCAAAAAAAGTTAATAATTAGTTTACGGATTTTTTAAAAAAATTCTATTAAGTAAATGAAATATATCCGATTCACTATACTTCACTAAATATGTGATAAAAAGAATTACGTTACACACTAAGTAAATTGATGTATTTGAAAAATTTTGTATGAATAAAATAAAGTTATAGTTGCATACTTATAAATTTCAGATTTTAAGAATTGAGAATAAGAATTTATATATACATTTCTTTCCATGGATATCTTTTTTAGGGCTATATTATTACACAGTGCATTTCAAACTTAAAAATAAACAATACTTTAAGTAAAATTATGACAAAAATTAAACAACAAAATAACCTGTTAATTGGCTTATAAATATATCATCTCAACAAAATTATTAAATAATAGTAATTTTTTATTAACTGCACGTGTATTTTTGAAATATTAAATTCTTAGTGAATTGACTGAGTGGAAGATAAATTGGATCTCATAAAAGAATACGAAACTTGAACTTAAGTTGGAGAATATTTTGTTTAAACCTCACTCAACCTAAGTTGGAGAATACTTTGTTTAAACCTAGCTCAACAATATATCCTATTTTTGATCTTTTCTTGATGAATTTGTTTTAAATCAGAAATGAAGCAGTGTGAAAATGCTCTTATCTATAAGAGGATCGATCATCTAAACTAAGACACAGTTGCATATAAGTAAGTTAACTGACTAAACATTATTCGGAGAACTGACTGAGAACTAATCGGTCAATCAAGTTCCTTACACATCAACTAACACGTGACGCACGACACGTGACATATGTAAAATAAGGCACCGTAATTGGCCATGAGCCCATCCAAATCACTATAAAAGTTAAAGAAGTCTTACGAAATAAGATATTGTACTTTACTCAATTTTATCTTGTATTCACTTAGATTTACACTGACTTGAGCGTCGGAGTGCATATAGGACCTCTTCTCGAAATTTGTGTAACCAAAGACTAGAAGAAAAGAAAGAATTGTCAGGGCAATTAAAAGAAAAAACTTGAAAATACTGTTGCTTGCTGGAGTCGACCAATCTCGTACATTAACAGCTCCCATTGGAAGTTTCTGGTTGGTGGAACATAATTTTCGGATGAATGCGTAATAGTTTCACTAAATAAAAATAAAATGAATCAATGCCATGACCATGAATGAAGATAGCCCTAAAAACAACATTAGATGTTCTTTACAAGTGCTATGTCACTGTTACTTCCCCACAAAGTATATACCATTCTAAATTTCCAATTCAAGTGTCCTAATTTTGAAGGACACTCCTAACCTCTAATCTTCTTAGTCAAAATTTTGAGACTCTCCTCGGTCAGATACAAGTATATATAATCACGTGTTGTTTGAATTCACTTGAACTGTAGATAACTATTCAAACATGTACTCTATTGAATGAAGGATGAAGATTGAGATCCATTTCCTCATTCATGGTAACATACTCCACCACACACAACTACATAATACCATGTTTCTATTCCCATCCCTGCTTCAATATCCACTATTAATACAAAATGCACAGCCCATAAAATCACAAGTTAATAAGACACTATTGGACTTCAAAACCTTAGGAAGAAGGCAAGGGTCCCCATCCCACACCCACACAAACAAAACCATTATAATATTACTAAGCTCAAATCTTTGTGAAAGCCACCAACTTCCCCTTCATTATTTCATCTCTATTTTTAATACTTTATAACTTTGCTAGCTAACTCAAAACCGTGTTTTCTAACCTCAAACTCCAATTATAAGCCACCCCATAGATCTCTCTTATTTTTCATTCTCACCACACACAACAATGAAGTCCAATCCAAAATCACAACCACCCCACTTGTTACACTTTCTAATAACCCTCTCCTTCTTCTTCTTCTTCTTCTCGTGTGTATCTTCCACAAACACCCTCTTCACCCAACAATTCAAAGAAGCTCCTCAATTCTACAACTCCCCAAAATGCCCTTCTCTTTCCAACACCCAACATTCCAACGTATGCTCCCAAGAAGCTGTCCACGTGGCAATGACGCTCGACACGACATACATCCGAGGTTCAATGGCGGCGATCCTCTCCATCCTCCAACACTCCTCCTGCCCGCAAAACGTCTTCTTCCACTTTGTCTGCTCCTCCAACGCGCCCCTCCTACGCACCGCAATCGCCGCCTCATTCCCCTACCTCAATTTCCAACTCTACCCCTTCCACGACGACGTCGTTTCCGGCCTCATATCCACCTCAATCCGCGCCGCACTCGATTGCCCCCTCAACTACGCGCGCAGCTACTTGCCCAACTTAATCCCACGCTGCGTCAAGCGCGTGGTCTACCTCGACTCCGACCTCGTACTCGTCGACGACATCGCGAAACTCGCCTCCACGACGCTGGAAGCCGACAGAGTTTTGGCGGCGCCGCAATACTGCAACGCGAACTTCACCTCCTACTTCACGCCCACCTTTTGGTCGAACCCTTCGCTCTCGCTGACGTTCGCGGACAGGAGAGCGTGTTACTTCAACACGGGGGTGATGGTGATTGATCTGGAGCGGTGGCGCGTGGGGGAGTACACGAGGAAGATCGAAGAGTGGATGGAGGTGCAGAAGAGGATGAGAATCTACGAACTGGGTTCGTTGCCGCCGTTTTTGCTTGTTTTTGCGGGGAACATTGTTCCTGTGGATCATAGGTGGAACCAGCACGGTCTCGGAGGAGACAACTTTCGTGGTCTGTGTCGGGATCTTCACCCTGGTCCTGTTAGTTTGTTGCATTGGAGTGGGAAGGGTAAACCCTGGGTCAGATTGGACGCTAATAGACCTTGTCCTCTTGATGCTCTCTGGGCACCTTATGATCTTTTACGCACCCCATTTTCTCTCGATTCTTGATAAATATAGAATCAAATGTGAATATCTTTTTCGACAAAATTCAGATGCCTTCTTTCATCAGAATTGAAGTTTCGTCCTTCAAATTCTACACCATACTTTTATTATGCATGTGATGAAGGTGAAACTTCAATTTTGACTGAGAAATAGTATGAAGATATCTGATACTGTCTAAATTTTGTATTTTGATAACATGGGTATAAACAAAGGTTAATTTCTCTGCTGTTCAAGTGGAGGTTGATTAAGCTGTTCTTCGATTCGTTGCTGTTCAAGTGTAATTAAAATTAATACGTAATACTAGTTGTGTAATGAGTTATTTTTTGGTTCATGATTGATGATAATTGAACATGACGAGGATTTTGTATTGAGAAATTTGTTTCTGATCCTCTACTTTGCTGTCTCCTTGTTCTCTCTGGTTTGATAATGTGAACCAAGTTCTTGGTTTGTTGCACTAATTATGTGTGTTTACGGATTTTGATGATGATGCTTTTGTTCTAGATGACTGAGTTTGAAGCAAGGGAAGGGATTGGTCCATTCAATTTCACATTTTCTAGGTGAAGAGTTCAACGTGTGAATGTTTGAGAGATTGTTCTGTCAAATCTTCAATTAATATATAACGCCAAAAAAAATAATAAAAGTGATAATCAGATGTTATTATGGAAAGTACAGCGCAAACTAGTTATATTACAATTATTACATGGATGAATTTAATTATTTTTTAAATGAATTTAATTTATTATATAATATATTTTTAAAAATATAAGATACAGCTGTAAGAGACATTATATTATTATTGGGTGGTGATATTTTACACCTATATAACATTAAAAAATATTATTATTTTATTAATATAATATTTTATTAATATAAAACAGCGTGTTAAATGAATGTTTTATGTGACTTTTTTTTATATTATTAGTAATAGTAGGAGCAATTGGACAATCGGTTACATTTAGTAAATGGTCAAATGCATGCATGGTTTGAATAATTTTAATAAGGATGATTTTATTCTTAAAACATTTGTATAAAATAATCTATATAAAGAGGAAAAGCAAGACAAAAATAAAATAAATAATGTGATGCTAAGAGATGTAAGAAATGTTACAAAATATTTATGTAAAAAAGTATATAAGTGAATGTTTATTATCCACATGCTAAATTAGTTTATGTAAAAAAGAAAAATGAATCTGATTGGTTTTTGATTGTGTTTGGATTGTATATATTGTTTAGAAGTTGGTCTTGAAGGGAATAAGATGAGGTTGGAAAGGTGGTGTGCCAGCGATTAACTTTAAAGTTTAGAAACAATGTCATGTGCAATAATAAGTAATTGACAGAAAAAAGAAAGCAGAAACTGATGATTGGATGCCAGTAAACTATGATTCAATTTCAAATTTTAATACTAAAATTCAATTCTCATGTGGACCATGGAATGTACTGTACCCTCTTGCCCCAACAAATCAAAAACATAGAAAGAAAAATTAAAAGTAATTTGCAAAATAAGATCATTAAATTATATAATATGATAATGACATTTTTTGTTACTATACAATCTAAGGTAAGCTGTTGCTTATCAATGCTTCAAAAAGATTAACAAATAATCCATCCAAAATTAGACCAAATTAATATTAAAAAAATAAGTTTCAATTTATCTCAATTTTGTAAAAAATTATATAAATGATTATTAAACTCATCTTTAAATAATATAAAACTTTTAAATATATTCATTCTAATTTTATCTTCAAAAAGTCTCTTCAAAAGCTAAAAGAGAAAGGTGGTATATATAAATAATTTTTTTTATTTTAATGTTTTTCAATATCATTTTTAATAAACCTAATGTTTACTTTGTATCTTTTAACTTAAGGTAAAAAAGAGTTTGGCATCGGAAATAACAAAACACGTGAATGTTAAACTAAATTTAAGACATTTTTTTTTTGTTAAATTCATTTATTTAAAAAGACTGTTTTTCTATTTGAAAATAAATTAATCTAAATTCTCACATCAATAAACTAAAAAAAGTGCAATCTTTTTATATTTTTTTGTCTCAGTTTCAGCATAAAAAAAGAATCTCGCAATATCATGGTGATTCACTGGCTTGACAATATGTAGGATATCCTTGCGATTCACCCTTTTATTTTTTATTTCTTGACTTATTTTGTAACCTAAAAAAAATTATTAGATAGTGTTCAATATTTAATTGGAAAAGGAAGAAAACGACAAAAACAGTGTCGGTGGAGGAAAAAGAAGAAAAAACAACTTAAGAGAACATCAAAACATGAAAAAAGAAACATGAAATCAAAGAAACGCGTGAAGTGAGAAGTAGTACGTGGGTAACATGATTTGTACGAAAGAGTTATTTGTTGAGTTCCATTTCTTCACTTCACTCTCACTCACCAATCTTTTCTTCTTAGGAAGCCAAATTCAAATCTAAAAGAATAATAATTGAAAACTGTTAATCATAGTACAAAATTTAAATAAAGTACATAGGTGGTACTCTACTCCCTACCATCCTCTCACGAATCTTTGTCCACTCTTACATCCCTTGCATTAATAGTAGCTTGAATCTATAAAATATTTAATATTTTAGACACCATTTTTCTTACTAATTTTATATTTTAAAATTCTATTAAGAATGTTGATTTGTAAATATTAGTGGATGCTCATTTGGATACAACGATATCAATGGAGGTAACAGATTTTTAAATATTTTCAATTTAAAATCTTAAAATAATAATTTTTATTTTATTTTATATTATTTATTTAACTCACTTTTATTTTTGTCAGGAATTCTAGTATGAATTTAAATCTTACATTTAACAAATTGAAAAAATTAAACAATATTTAAAAAAAAATTTACAAACTAACTTTAAAGTTTTGAATTAAATATAGTATCAGTCTTTTTTATATTTTTATTTCATCTTGTGAATATTTCTTCCATCAATTTTCTCAGTAATTCTTTCAGTATTTTTTTAATTTCATAATTATATTTTCATAGTTGTTATTGCAAGAATAAATTATTTTACAATATGAATTTTCTTTATTCGTTAATAAAAAATGAATTTTCTTTTTTTATATATATTTTCTCTTTTTCAGTATACTTTATTGATATTTGTCTCATGTATAAATGTGCTTTCATACGTATAGAAAAAATAAATATATATATTCTAAATAGTTAAAATTTAAGAATAACAACAATGGCTTAATATATTGATTATTTATAACCATCGATGAGTTTTTATCTTATAATAGACTTAAATTAAGTATCTAAATTAAGGCATTATAATATTATGTCCTATATTATCTAAATTTATAAATAATATAACTTTTATTTTATAAAAATATTTTATATCTAACTAGAAATTATGCCTATCCACTATAAACTGAATTCTTATCCATTTATTTATGAGAAATAATTTTTTTTTCATAAAAAATAGTTTTATTTAGCTAGCTAGAGACGAAATCGATATATGATTGATGCAATTCGATTTTAATTAGGCTAATGAGGGTCACAATTATTTGTTGTGAAGATTTTTCTTTAATTCATTTGAAGTAAAGACATATATCACTGTCATTAACAGTATTTGTACATCTGTATCCAACAAATTGGCAACAAATTAATCAATAAGTTTAATTTAATCCAATTAAAGTGGTTTTGGTTAAAAGACATAAATTATGAATCTTAATGCCTCACCATTTTTAATTAAGAGGTGATAATGTCCTTATAATTCCAAACTTCCATGAATTTTCCTCACAACACTACAAGAACTTTACTGATTGATTACGCATTGTTGATTCAAGAAAGTAACTTCATTTTATAATAAAGATCCTTGCAAGATTAATTAAAATTAGATTAAAGTAATATTCATGGAAGATCTTCTGTGGTAAAAAACAAAGCATTACTATAGTGACTAAATTGACCTCTTCTCTTAAAAATAATAGTTTTTTAATAATTAATATTTTTTTATTAACTAAGATTATGATAGAAAATGGAAAAACATCTTAATCTAATTGGTTGCTACCTCTTTACTCCAAGAAACTGGTATAGATTGCGTGTCCCATCTTACAAAATGGCAGAAAGCATAGTGGAAAATTGAAGCTATACGAATCAATTCACATGGACATTGAAATTCCTCTCTAGTTTCGGAAAAACCTTTTTTTTCTTCTTCTTTCTAAATTAGTTTTTATTTTATTTTATTTATGATTCAAATTTCTTTCAATATTAATTTATAAATTTTACAAAATTGTATATTTTAATTTAATCCTTAGTTTTATAAATTTTTATATTTTGATCTAATCCTTAGTTTTATATACGTTTATTTTTTTATTTTTTTTTGTAACTATGTAAAAACATATTTAATAAATTTAGAGAAGATAGTTTAAGTTAAATGGATAATTAATATTTTATTATTTAAAATTTATAGATTATGTAGAATGTAAAATATTTTTTTCATTTAATTCAAATATTTAATCTCTTTAAAGACTTTTTCCTAAATTTTTGAAGTCATTTTTCATTATTTCTTTTATTGATGCTTGTGAATTAGAAAGTAGCATAATATAAATGATTGCGTGTGAGAACTGATTAAAGAAATGTGATCATTTGTTAGTCTAAGTTTACAGTGATATACTTGGTTTGTGAATAAGATCACCAATAAGTAAATTGTGATTTCTTTAGTTTTTTAGAATTTTTAGAACAATAGTATGAAAAATACCGAAGTACGATTATAATTTAGAAGAAATGATAATTGTGAGAGTGGAATCTTAAAGAGTTAAAAATCACAGGAGGATAAACACTTATGAATTTGATTATGTTATGTGTGTATTGGGATTTAAATTAATGAACTTTGATTATGAAATTAGAAGTATATTATTTGTATGAGTTTTTTGATTATGAGATTGACTTGTACACAAGTTTATATTATTGATAATGACGTTGACTTTATAGTGAGTTTATATTGTTGAACTAGAATTATTAGATAAGGTTTTGATGGATGAGATATTTGAAGTTGGTATATGAATATTATTTGTTTAAGAGGTTGGGTGTATTGAATTTATATGAATTAAAACAAATGTAATTTTTTATAGTATATAAAGGAGAAATAATTTTAAATTGAAAAATAATTTTAAATAGTGAAATTTGTTATCTCACTTAAGCAATTATATATATATATATATATATACAATGTTAAAGAGGCGACATATATTGTTAAAGAAAGGAGATTCATCACTCAAATTATAAATTGTAATAAGAGAGTCTGTAACAACTTTTTCAATACTTTGAAATTTCAAATTCTTGATGATAGATAATGTTAAACAAGAAAGACATTGTAAATTTTTTTTTCATTAGAGAATCTAGTCGCTCAAATGATATTTAAACGTTTAAGTAATAGAAAAATTAGACATTTATTTATGACGTAGAGAAATGATTTTTAGACGAGAACACTTCACTTAAAATTTATGATGTTCAGTCAATTTTGATTTTAAACTAAAACTTTTGAGAATGAGAATGAGTTTTTGAAAAATTACAAATAAGTGTTTTTTTTTAATGAATTATTACCTTAGAGGTAAATTTATGTTTGTTATATAGAGTAAGAACTTAGTTAGTTTAAGTGATGAGAATTCGATTTTTCTTGTTAATTTTTTAATAAGATAGATGAAAATATCATATCACAAAGAATTAAGGAACATTCTATTAACTATGCAACTCAACAAAACTAGTATATTTTACAATATCACACTGACAAGATAAAAAATGTAAATTTAACCTTTTCAAAATTTTCAATTAATAAAAACTCAGCAACTAACATGATTATATTGATTTTAAATAATTTGTTAAAGATCAGATACTCTTGTACTCAGTCAAGCCTATAGTTCAATAGGCACAAAATAAACCGCACATTGTAATTAAGTTGTTGTAGTTCATAGTCGTTGGTCTTATTTAATTGTCAACTAACCGAAAGTTACAACATTTAAATACAATATTAAAAATAAAACTAAAACAAAAAAAAATATTTTTCTATTATACAATATTTAATCAAATCACAAATAATCTCAACTCCAACCGTTTATATAAATCCTATTCATATTTCTAAATTCTTCTTCTACTTTTATAATATATATATATATATATATATATATATATATATATATATATATATATATATTACGATTTCTTCATTAACAAGTATCTAATACACCGTTCAATAGAAAAATCTGTTTTTATACTTCTTCTACATGTCCTTTTAATTCAAAACATATTTAATAAACTAAATTACCTTTTCGTATGAGACAATTTTTTGAATTCCAAGTAATAAAAAAAGGAGTTTGAAATATACCAATTTTAAAGACCGATAAAACATTATAAAACAATCAAAATACAAATAGAAAATATATACTTGTTGAGAAATATTATTTTCTCAGTTATCAACTACAAAATATTAAAAATTAAGTTAAATAATTAAAAATAAGGACATTTTAGAGAAAAATAATTTATTCTAAGTTGAGTTTTTATATAGTAGAAATGTTTTATATTCAGTTATTTTTTAATTGATATAGAAAAGATGAGAAAATATTTTAAAATAAAAAAAAATAATATATATATATATATATATATATATATATATATAAAAAAAAAAGAGAGAGAGAGAGAGAGAGAGAG
>Ga0209489_103569_pt1 | contig 30113 bp, 14 predicted proteins | sample SiratrowhiteBW_FD_187527 | JGI IMG/M metagenome (GOLD analysis project Ga0209489, IMG submission 187527) | Root nodule microbial communities of legume samples collected from California, USA - Siratro white BW (SPAdes) (version 2) | ecosystem: Host-associated > Plants > Roots > Nodule | place...
TTTAGTCAGAATCAATAAGACAATAACCTTCGATAATATCCAACAGATCATTGATAGGTTAAATAAATCAAGTATAATAGGAGAAGATCCTACAAAATATTGGGAAAAAGATCCAGTAATATGTAAACTGAATATAATAAATCCCGATTTAATTATTAAAACAAAAGATATCCCTTATAGTAATTTCGAACAAGAGGAATGTAAAAACCACATAAAGGCTTTGTTACAACTAAAAGTAATAGAACCAAGTACTAGCCCATATAGAAGCCCTGCTTTTATTGTAAACAAACATAGTGAACAAAAAAGAGGAAAAACCAGAATGGTTTACAACTATAAAAGACTTAACGATAATACTCAATTAGATGGATATACAATTCCGTCTAAAGACGTATTAATAAACAGAATTCAGAAGGCAAAATGGTTTTCTAAATTCGACCTAAAATCAGGATTCCACCAAGTAAAAATGGACCCAGAATCTATAAAATGGACAGTATTTTCCTGTTCATAAGGGTTATTTGAATGGAAAGTCATGCCATTCGGATTAAAAAATGCCCCCCAAATTTTCCAAAGAAAAATGGATAACATTTTCGGAGAATACAAAAATTTTACATGCACATACATCGATGATGTTTTAGTATTTTCAAAGACGAAGGAAGAGCACTATCTTCATTTAAAACAAATCCTGCATGTATTCGAAAAATACGGACTGATTATCTCAAAATCAAAGATAGAAGTCTGTAAAAATTATATATCATTCCTAGGTGCTGAAATAGGAAATGGAAAAATAAAACTCCAACCTCACACAGCACAAAAAATAATTGATTTTCCTGACAAAATGGAAGATATAAAGACCTTAAGATCCTTTTTGGGATTATTAAATTATGCAAGAGGATATATAAAAGATTTAGGAAAATATACATCTCCTCTGTATAACAAAACTTCTTTAACCGGACAAAGAAAATTTAACTCTGAAGATATTAAATTAGTTAAAGAAATCAAAGAAAAGGTGAAAAACCTTCCAGAATTATCCCTACCACTAGATTCAGACTATTTAGTCATAGAATGTGATGGATGTGAATTAGGATGGGGAGCTATCCTAAAGAAAAAGAAAAACAAATATGCAAATACAGCAGAAGAAGAAATTTGCAGGTATGCCTCAGGAAAATACCACATAAATCCACAGGTTTACTCCACATCAACAGACTATGAAGTAAATGCTGTAATAAACTCCATAAAAAGTTTCGAATTATTTATTATAAATAAGACCGAAATAACTATAAGAACATACTGTGAAGCTATAGTTGCTTATGCAAACTCCCAACTACACAGCGATAAAAAACCACACAAAAGATGGATATTATTTAAAGAATTAGTCTATCACAATGGTATAAAAGCAACTTTTGAACATATCAAAGGTAAAAAGAATATTGCTGCTGACATATTATCTCGTTTTGCAAGTAATCATGAGACCTTCAAAGGTCAACTACCCTAATACAAAAGAAAAAATGAAGTTTGGAAACCAAGAGCTTCCTATACTTACAAATCACTACCTCTACTATGGTAGAGAACAGATGAATGATAAATTTAATGTTTTGGTAGACCATATATGGAACATACCCAAAACTACTGACCGTAATGAAAATTACGTAGTCTCGATTAAAAAGGGTATCATTTGTGCCCTTTATAATTTCTGTAATGCTGATAATCAAGGAATACCAATCCTTACAAAGGCCTCTCCTTCGGGAAAAGGTTATACTTATTTTTCACTTTTAACTGGACCCCACAAAGGAGTCTTTACAAATTTTGCTGACTTATGTATAGCAAAAGAAGGTATAAATAATCCTAGATTCAAAGGCTTCTACACAAAAGAAGAAGCATAAAAATCTCTCGAGCTTGATACCATCAATCCAGAAACTATAAAACAGGCTCTTGACCCTGAACCAAGCCCTATCCAAGCCAAAGGCCAAGGCAGTGCAAGGCCCAACTCTTATAAAGATCAAGTGATCGCCTCCCTGACGCCAATAAAAGAAATAAATCTAAAGAAATTTAAAATATTACAAAAATTTCTTTTGAAGATCCATCGACAGGAAGCCGAAGTCCCTGGAATATATGTAAAAATACAGGCGTACTTCAATTCCAGAAATATCTGTTGCAATAGTGATGAACTATGCAAAAAAGTCTCCAATGGTAACTGCCCATGCAAGGTAAAATTCTTGTTCCGAAAAGCAGCCATTGATATGGAGCAATACAAAGTATTAGAGTACGAAGATCTTGCTCTCACTCCAAAACTTTTTCTTGAGTATGGATTATTAGACTCAGTTCTAATCCCTCCATCCAAAAAGTTTGACCAGTTTGAGCCAGCTGAAAATGAGGCTATAAATTACCTACAAGCAGTAATGATGAATCATGTTGCTTTAAAAATTACTTCTTGTCCTCCTAGGATCAGTGGAGGAGGATCACATGCCACACATGTCATCAAAGTTCTCTTCGACGATCATGTAGAATATCCGATTTTATATAATGAAGGATATGAGGCATGGGAAATAATTGGTAATTTAGATTATCAATATAATCTGTTCAGAGCCCAAGTTATGGGAAACGACTGGTTTTTCTCAGAAAAGGATGAAGCTAATTTCAACCTGATCAAGGAGACTCCAACAACAAAGATGTTCCTCCCAATTGAAAATGGGAAGATATTTTTACCATTTCCTCAGGAGCAAAACAACAAACTTGTCCAGCACTTTCAACGCGAAAAGATAAATCAGAAAATTTATGAATTATCCGGATGCTATGGACAAAAGACTCCCACTAATGACATATCTATGTCAGAAAATTCAGATAATCCAGAGCCTACAGAAGACTTTGGAGAGACGTCTGAAACCATCTCTGTTACAAGATAAGAATGAAATTCTTTCTTCAATTAATACTCTGGGTAACGTGTTAATGGACCACACCGGGTCTACACGTAACAGAGAAAAGCTGAAAAAATCTCTTCTTTTCTAGAAAAAGGCCATGTGAAGCAGACAAGATACTGTTTGCTTTTGAATTTTAGAATATGTAATAAGTGTCTTTCCTGTAACTAGTTTGTTTTTATCTAATGTATTCGTCTATAAAAGGAGGATCCCTCCTGAGTTGTAAACAGACAGACTGAATATATCAGAAATTTTAGTGTGAGAAACTCCGCCTTCTCTCTACTCTTTTTGCAAGATTGCTCCCTTTCTCCTCTTATTCTGAAGAACATATTGTAAGTTGTTATGAATATGTCTAGCTAATCTTTTAGTCATGTCTTAATAGATGCCTTAGTTGTTTTATATAGTATATGCGAATATAATTTAAACTTGAAGGTTTTATGTTAAGATTGAGCTTAAAAGAAATAAAATTTTCGTTGAGGCAGGTGAATTGACCAGAACAGGCCAAAGTAAGACCCAAGTGATGGGCAGTCGTAAGTCCTGAAAGAGGTCTTCTTAATATCCAGAAGACGAAAGTTCTGAAAACCTTTTAATCTCAAAGTTAATATAAGACCTTCTAGTTATTATATTCTAAACTATACTATATAAAATAACTTACTGTGTATTCTATTAAGGCATGTTTCCAGTTCATTTGCTTATCCTTTTTTTTCCGCTCGCTTTATATTTCTATCTTTTTATATTCTATTTAAATTTATACCTACTCTTATTCTGTGTAAATTTATAAAATTTTGTAAAATTATAAATTCCTAACTAGGAGGCTCTGCCACCTTTATTGGAGCTTATAATTTTATCTTTTATATAAAATTCTAACTAGGAGGCTCTGCCACCTTTACTGAATTTTATATCAACATATAATTGGTAAAACCCTGTTGGCGGTGGAAGTCACAGTCTTGACTGGACTCTGGACATTCAAAGCCTTGGAGGTTCATCTCAACTCACCTAAAGGGTAAAACCTTATAAATAAACCACTCTGATACTGATACCCTTTTGGTATCAGAGCCAGGTTATTAGTATCAATATCAGAGTGGTTCAATGATTTTCAAAGTTAACATAAAGGGTAATGATTTTATATAGTACATAAATATATATTATTTATGTACCTTATTATAAATGTTAAATTCCAAATATTAATTTTAGAGTTTTAAAAAGTTAAACTCTAATGTTTTTAGAAAAGTAAAAATTATCTTATATGCATCTTTCTAACATAAGATATACTTTACATTTTTTTTTTTCCATGGGCATGATCATTTCATGTTTTAAGATTATGCCTCTAACTGTAAAATTTAGTTATTGTCACAGTAACAGGAAGGGTGGGTTTGTCACTGTGAGTGAGAGTAGAGAGCGTTTCTTCAAGTGCTTCTTCCATGGTGTTCTCCTGTACCTCCGTGAGGGAGGAAAATTACTATTTTATCTTTAATAAAATAAATAAATAAAATCTCCTATATTACTATTTATTTAATATATTTTAGATTATATCACGCATAATATAAAAAGTTATTCAAAATTACATAATTTAAAATGTAATTTTTTTATCATATATTATATAATTTTGCATTATATTTCTGATTTAATTGTACTTTAGATTATACAAGCTAAAATATAATATTTTAAACTTATATTTTAAATGGTATAATTTATAATACAAAAATTATATCATATTTTTTATTTAAATTATGTAATTTTAAATTTATTTTTTATATTTTAAATTGTATAATTTAAAATATAAATAATTACAAATTTAAAAGAATATTTTTAATATTTTCAATATGAAAGTGAGGAAGAAACCATCATTTAAATGTTTGCTTGCCACTAATGCTCGCAACCATTTTCGAAGTACGACTAATGGTGCATCTTCTAGAAAGTAATATACATAATTAAGAAGCTAAAATCACAATTTCTATTAAGATTCTAAATCTCAGGTGAATTAAAAATAAATAAAATAAAAAATATATAAGAAAAAAATTCACAAACTCTTAGTCTTTTGTATAATTTATTCATCAGTCATTGAGTCAAATTTCTATGATGTACTGTATTAATTTTATATTTTTTAAATATATTGAAGTTATTATTTTATTTTATGTATTTTAAGATCAAAATGTTACATATATACAATTGAAAAACATTAATATATTGGTTGATACATTTTACTAAGGTGTAACATTTTAAAATTTATATCGAATGAATTTTCTGTTTATGATATATGAATGTGCAATAGATTTATGATAAAATATAGATTACAAGTTAGTATATTAATAAAGAACAAAAAGAACTATGTAAAACTTAAAAGATGAAACGACAAACATTTCTCAATAATAATAATAATAAAACTAGAATATTTTTAGATGATGATAATTACTGTTTTTGCTTTTGAGTTGCTGCACATGCTAAGCATAAATTAAGAAGAGGTTCTACCAATTATTGGTACCCCACATAGCTGCTTATGAACTTCATTAATTCTCATAAGTTATATAAATTTTAGTATTTCACCTCTGAAGAAAAGATAAAAAAAAAATGTTATATATTACTATAGTCAATGCTGTGGTTTAAGATAACATAATTTTTTTGACGAAGTCTGAGGTATGAGTTGTCTGGTTTGATGAGATGAGTGATCATGTTATTTGATTGATCCACAGAACATTATATTAATTTAAAAGTTGGCCATGCGTCATTTGTTCCAGCTAAATTTTTTTTCTATTAATATTCATTTAGAAAAGAGCATTGGTGTGTTTATAAATGTAATGTAGAGTTGAAAGAACATACACAACAAACACTCTCCATTTGTTGCTCTTACAATGGCCACACCACCTTCCATCACTGATGTCACTGTGGAGGTTCTTCAATTCCCTGCTCTTGTCACACCTCCTTCTTCTGCCAAACCCTATTTCCTTGGTGGAGCAGGTTCTTTCTATTATAGACATGCTTTTGTAAATTAATGATACTGTCAACTTTTACATGATTTGAGATAACAAAAAGTTAGTGATTGAAATTTGTTAGAAGTGAGATTATTCACGCCGTTCAAAATTCCGTTTTTTATTTATTTATAAACTATTAAATCGTCTAATTTTAATTGATTTTAGATTTTTAATATATATTTTTTATGTCGAGACTTCTCACCTCGAACGTGAAATATATATATATAAAGATAATTTAATAGTGACTTGATAACGGGTAGCCTGATAGGTCCAACAACCTTATTAAGATAGGTTTTAATACTATATTAAGATATAGACTTTAAACTTAATTCAATCTTACAAAATCAAATTGTAAGATGAAGTTTACCATCACTTATAAACTGTTGAAAAGTCTTATCTTTAATCTATCGATGATATACAATGTTTAACATTACGTTTAAAGTTAATTTGTGATATGAAATACAGAAAGTTAGGATGCTAAAAAGTGAGGATTCATTTATCTTATTTTTGTTTGATTTTGCATAGGGGTGAGAGGGTTGAATATTGAAGGAGAGTTTGTGAAGTTCACTGGAATTGGGGTTTATTTGGAAGAGAAGGCTCTGCCATGGCTGGGAGCCAAATGGAAGGGGAAGAGTGCAGCTGAATTGGTGGAGTCCCTTGACTTCTACAGAGATATCATCAGAGGTACCTTATATTAGTCAAATTAACTAACATATTTTCTACACAAATCTTACAAAATTACAAAAATAGATGTATTGATTTTACCAAAACTAACAGATTTAAAAAAAGTTTAGAAATAGGTAAGTCTTGTTCATCGAACACAATTTCACTCTTCAAACATAGTCACACACAGATATAATTTCAATGATAATTTGAAATTTATACAGAAGTTATCATATATTCTAATAATTTTCGTTTTTAAAAAAAATTTGAAGTTGTGTTTATCTAGCACAACTTTGATAGGTTAATATGTTACTAAATTTCTTTTACTTTTCTAAGTTGCATAAAATGTTAAATTTTTATTTTAAAAAAGTTATGTAAAATAATTATGGTAATATAAATCAAAAATATTTTATTGTTTTACATATTTAAATTTGTAAATAATTAAAAAATAAAATATAGATTAAAATGATTATAAAATTACAATTAAGTTTGCAAAATAAAATAAATTTCTGAAAAGACATTATTATACTCAACTCAGAATATATTACTCTCCTGATCAATCTTATGAAAAATGATTAGATAAAAATTATTTATGTGTTACATCTATATTTTTTAAGTTAAAATTAACTGTTTTAAATAATAAAGTGTAAGATTTTCTGCTGTCTTTCATAAATCAATTTTTTTTTATTTAGAGTCTCTAATAACAATTTTATTGAAATTATACATTATATAATATAAATAATAATACACGTATTTTTATTTAAATAAATGCATAAAATTAAATTATAAAAGTCTATACTTCTAGTAATTATAAATTCATAATAGCTTTTCTTAATCTATTCTCCTTAACTTTTTGAAAAGTAGACAACCTGGCTGTGACTTTCTGAGCTTATAATATGTTAACTTCTTTCGTTATGAAAGTTATTGGTTCAAATTTAAATATTTCTTTGCACATGCGTTGAAGAAAACTCAACTTGGACTCACGGTTTTGTCTTGTATAGCTATAATTTTTTTAAAAAATAGTACCATTTCTTTAATTTAACAATTATTTTAATTTGATACATTCAATTCTGTGAATAAACTCGAATCCATTATTGAAGTTGTTCAGGTTGAGATTCTCTATTTTCTACTTTATATTTCTTTAATCTAGTGGCAGCCATTCAATAATATTTTTTTCCCTTAACAAGTTAGAACTTTTCTTAGTTGTTAATTTTTAAAATATGAACAAGAAAATTTGAATCTCATGTCCAACCACTATATTTTGTATATGATTAAATTGTTGTTACTTTATTTACAAAATTGTTGGATGAATGGCAACTGAAATTATGAATGACTGTGTTTAATCAGGTCCCTTTGAGAAATTCATTAGAGGGTCAAAGTTAAGAACATTGGATGGACCTGAATATGTAAGGAAAGTATCTGAGAACTGTGTGAACTTTATGAAATCCGTTGGAAGTTATGGTGAAGCAGAAGAAAAAGCTATTGAGGAATTCAGATATGCATTCAAGGATCAAAATTTCCCACCAGGGTCAACTGTTTTCTATAGACAATCACCCACTGGAGCTTTGGGGGTTAGTATGATCACCAACTGTTTGTGAAATTGAATAGTATAATGAACCTGTGCACATATATAGTTTACTATTCTCAGTGGTACATTTTTTTCTCTCTAATTGCAGCTTAGTTTCTCAAAAGATGAGACAATTCCAGAAAATGAGTATGCAGTGATAGAGAACAAGGCACTTTCAGAGGCAGTGCTGGAGACTATGATTGGGGAGATTCCTGTTTCTCCTGCTTTGAAAGAGAGTTTGGCTACAAGATTTTACGAGTTTCTGAAAGAGGACAATTCCAACACTGAGTGAAAACTGAGAAATGCTTCAGACATACAATGTTGTCCCCTCAGCCATTGGTGCACTTTCTGTGTTACTCTTCATCTAAATAATGTATTCCTAATCTGAATAATGTAAACCAGACATTCCTAATCCTTTTTCTCTGCTATATTTATCAGAGCAAAAGAGGTTTGAATGTAAGAAAAATAAAAATAAGATGGTAGATTTCAATATAAGTAGTTGCATTTTAATTAGAGGAAACATGCAACACCTAAATTACATCATCTAAAGAAGTACATCATAATGCAAATAATATTACAAAATAATATTTCTCTTTATAGATGTTTTTAGATATATACGTCAAAAAAAAGGCAACCAAAAAAACTCCAAACTTCCTCACTTAGAAATCCTATCACTTGCATTATCTTATTCTTTTATTTAACAGACTATCGTGGATGTAGGAAAATACAGCATAAAAATAGGATAAGTTATAGATTTTTGAACTTTCAATATAATTTTTGATTCAATACATACAATCACAAACATTTAAATTTTCACATTTCATATGTTAGAATGTACGAAACAATTAAGTATTTACAAAATAACTTTATTTTATTTTTTAAAGAACTATGTGTTGAATTTGACTAAAAAAATTTATACCTATTATACTACATTCATTATTTTATCTCTTCACGTAATTATATGAATATAAAAACTAAGTCTTTTTATCAAATAGGTAAATCATAATAAAAACATTCTTATATAAATTACAAGTTGTGATGACTCACTTTAATCTTACTTTTTTTTTATTATAAAATACCTCATTACACGTGTATTTTCTTTTAAAGAATTTGTTCTAATAAGGTCTAAGTAGAGACTAAAACAAGCTTAATAAAGATTACAGAATATTAGGTAAAAATAATCTCTAAGTTTAAAAGATTAAAAATATATTTAGTTGAATTTGATGATTATGAACTTATCATATTGAGAAGACAAATTACTAGTTATAGAGGTCATCGGGTGCCCTTTAAGGTGGGATCGATGTAAATTTTGAAGCAGCCATGAACAAGTCTGCCCAATTATCATATTGACATTTTTTTAACTTATCATAAAGGTGAGTCAAATTAAGTTGACTACTTTTTCACAACTAAAAGTACCTTTTCCATTCTCATTTCATGTATTATGTTAGATTTTCCATAAGCAGAAATTCTCAAGTATGCAAAACAGATAAGGATAATTAGTTGATTAAGAAGGAAAAATCAAATACAACAATTCAGTACTTAGACAACAAACGACAACAACACAAGTGTTACTAGACTTAGACCGACTCATAAAATCTGAAATTTCCCCATTATTTATTGGTAGCACATCAAGAGGTAAAGGATTTTCATCATCTGATGGTGATAAAATCAGTTCTGAGATTCAGGGACAGCCCCCTCTTTGAATAACTCAGATAATCTGGTGGCCAAACTCTGTTTTGCTGCAGGGGAGACGCCATGCTTACCAATCATTGACTCCAACACAGCCTCTGAAAGCAGTTTATTCTCTATAACAGTGCCGGCTTCTTCCGGAATGGATCCATCTTTAGAGAAACTTATCTGTTTGCAACACAATTTCTAGTTAAATAATGAAAAAAGATGTACTAATAATGACATGATGTGAGATTGATGCATGACAACAACAACAACAATGTACTTTGTAAGTGTAGGTATTGACATCACAATCACTAACCAATAATGATCCTTTGGGCAACACTGTGAAAAGGATAGAGGAGCCTGGTGGGAAAGTTTCGTCTTTGAAAACAGAAACAAACTTGTCTATTGCTTCAGCTTCTGCATCAGTGTAAATCCCAAGAGACTTCCAAATGGCCACACAATTTTCTGACACTTTCTCTGAGTATTGCTGCCCCGTCAAGGGTAAGATCATTGTCACCTGCATAAATTTCTCAAACGGACCTGAACAGCGAACAAACAGAAAATCCTTTTAGTTTCTTCATATTCACATGCTCAAACCATATCTCTAAACCCTACAACGAGGTTCCCACACATTTTCAAAACCCTATTACTTAGCACACAGTCAAACAAGGAAATTTTTAGAAAGAGAAAATCTTACGAAGTATAAAGTTTTTTTTTTTTTTTTTTTTTTTGGGAGGGTTTCATATAACCTAACACTCACTAATTACCGATTGAGACTGTAAAATTTTTAACATTGAAGATAAATTCTTAGTTAGAATTACCTGTAACTATATCTCTGAAGAATTCGACGGAATCCGTTAATTCGGGAGCAGAGTTGGCGTTCCATTTGACGGAGAGAAGAGGAACGGCGTCGGATTGGAGGTAGATCCCAATGGCAGTGAATTTAACGAAATTGTCTTGAATCTGGAGGCCCCTGACGCCGGCGCCGGCGAGGAAGAAGGGGGCGGCGGAGGAGGGAGGGGTGACGGAGGGAGGGAAAGTGACGTTGTCGACGTCGACGGCGGTTACGGATGGGAGTGACATTGGTGTTGGAAGCAGTGAGTGAAAAAATTGAAAGGTGATGGGTTGAAGTGAAATGAAGAGAGTATTTAAAGAGGGGAGGTTGGTGAAGGGTAGGTTTGGGAAATGGAAGGTGGCGCCATCAAGCATTCAATGTAATCCTAACTATTTGGTCTAACTTCTCAACTCTTTTAAATACTATTTTTTTATTCTTCATTAGTGCAAACACATCACATTTCTTCACTAATTTTTCTTAAATTTTATCAATTTTTATATCATTAATGTGTTACTCTTCTTTTTAATCACGTGACAACAATTATTTTTATTCATATAAAAATGTGAATTATTTTTTAAATGTTTATAGAAAATGTTAAGAAAGTAAATAGAAAATATAAGTCTCATATGGTGGTGTAAAAATAAAAAATTTAAACATTTACAAATTCAATATCTTAAAATTTTAAATTAAAGATAATGTTAATTTATTATTTAAATTTCACTAGGTTCTGATTTTTATTTAATCTTCTATATGTTTTTCTCACTTGATTTTCTCATAATAAGTTAGGTATATTAAAAATAATACATTGCTAAATCAAAAATTTATTTTACTGATAATTAATGTTATGGGAAATTTTAAATTAATTTAATCATACATTTTTTTAATATTTTTTTATTAAGAAATTAGAAACAGCTTTTGTCCATCTTCTTTTATTAGACTCACGTTAAATTTATATGGTGGCACTTTTGTACGTGCGATTATGAAAATTCGTTTCCATGCATTATATATATAGCTAATTTTGCTGCATGTGTTGATAGAGGCAAGGAAAATGTTATCTTATAGACTTGCAAATGTTCATTGGCTTCCCACGTGAAACCAAACATGAAGAGTTTCGATGTAGAAAGATTTAATATTGTTATTTTTTTCATCCACAACATTGTCTGTTTTCCATAAAAAAACACTAAATAAAGCTTAAAAAAAATATCTTAGTTAACTTGAAAAGATTTCAATTCATAAATAGGTCTCTCATAATATGTATACAACAAACAAAGGAGTCGGATTTTATGGATTAACATTATTTATATTTTGGATTAAATTTTATATTAATGAATTGTGATGTGTGGTGTTTTAATTAATAAATAGTGATCATTTATGATGGATTAGATTCTTACTTTGTGTCCAAATAAGGAGTCTTTTATAATTATGTTTTGTGGCATTAACACAACTTAACTTTGGTTTCACATGCCTTAACTTTGCATGTGTTTTTTCTTTGAATTTGTGTTACTATAACATGTACGTAGACACGTCATATTAAGAAACAAAGCAACAAAATCTCAAATTCTTATAATTGTTTACTTATAAATAATTTCTTGAGCCTGCTTATGTCTCCTTTATGGAGAAATTGACTTTTGAGTTCATGCATTTCTTTTCTAAATCATTTGATGTATTTATGAGATGCACTCAAAAGTCAACAAAATGCAAGGGTATTCTAATGACTTGTAAATTAGAAATATGATATTTTTCTGATCCATTTAAGGACACTGTAGAAAAAAAAAGATAATTATAATATTTTGCTGCATAGATTCAAAGAAAAGTTGGTGAGATTAATTTGTTTGTTTATATTGTTTTAACCATACTTTTTATAATTAGTTTTTTAAAATTGCTCATCTTATCCCACTGTTTTCTTATTTATAAAAAAGTTATAAAAAATTTATGTACAAATACATTCCCCTATGGATCTTTTAAAGCTAAATTCATTTAATATCACAGGTTTACTAGCGTCATTTAATTTTTATAAATTATTATAATTAATGCAATCTCTTGTTGAATAATTGTGTGAATTAGAGATATATTTTGGACTTACTAGGCATTTAGAGCTTGCAATTTGGATGATGATGATAAAGATGGAGATTGTATATTCAGCTGAAGAAATTTGATGAGATCTTGGAAACTGATGAAAACTATCAATTTTATAAAGAAAAAATAAATTTTTTTATAATCAATTAATTAAGAAAGAGTTTGTTAAGGCTAGAGGAATTTATTGTTTGATTTTAGACTTAAGTTCATGACTTGTAAGATTGTTCTCATTAGATTAAATCTTTTCTTATTACTCTTATTTATCCTTATAGAATTGTAAAGTGAGTCTTTTAACAAGACTTTAAAGGTTAACATTTACCTTTTCAAGTTCTTCCTGTTTTGATAAAAAAGACATTCGAAGGTATTAACTTGCACCTTCCCACATTCTCTCAAACTTGATGAGCATGATTTTTTTTTTTTTTTTTTATTTTACATTGCATTATATCTCTTGCTCTCTTATTAGATGATTTTATATTAAGGTCAATGTATGATTTAAGTATAAAAAAATAGAATCGTAGTTTTAGGACTTTAGAAATTAATTTTATTTAATTAAGATTGTTAGTAATATTTAAGATTGCATGATAAACGAATAATAAAAATAATAAACAAATACTTTCGGCACATTTTCATTGGATTTTTATGATTGTTTTAAATAATTAAAATAATTGAAAAACCACAAGTGTAATGAGGATCACTGGTGAGTCCAAATAGAAAAAGCACAAGTGGTCTTGGAGTTTGTGATATACCATTAATGCTTAAGCTATTTTAGTGAAGTCAACATGTTGAAACAAAGTGCTTATGCATGCCCCTCTATTAAGCAAAAACACGTTTCTTCACAAATACACAACCCTATCATACTCATATAATATATAACCTACAAAACATCTCTCAGTTGATGTTCTAGATTCAATACTAAAAATACATTATTTGAGGACACCCGATATGCTTTGAGTAAGTTTACATATACTCAAAATTTAGTTTCAGAAAAATTAGCTGCATTGGAGTTTCACAATATATGGAAAGATTACTTGAAGGACTAGTGTAACATTTTTTTTATTACATTGTAACATATTTCTATTATATAGATCATTTGTAACGTGTTCTTACTACATCGATTCGATATATTGAATCATCATCTTTATTAAATCTAATGGTGTTGAGATTGTGTTATTCTTTATTTGATTTGTGACAATATGTTATTTAGTTTTTTAGTTTATCTAATATATTATAAATTACTAAAGATTTTTTTTTTCTGAATGATATTAACTATACAACTTCGTAGAGGATAAGTTCACTTCATGGTCTTGAATCTATTTCAAGATATTTACTTATTCATTGAAATTATTATAATAATAGTTATCAATTTCCAAAATATATGTGCAATAAGCATTAAAAAAGCTTTGAATGTACCTGCTGGATTTTCATATCCGTGAGTATTGTAGTAGATTCTTCGAAAGATCTAATATAATTTTGAAAAAATATATTAATTTGTGATTTCAAATACGCTACCATAAAAAATAATTAATATTTATTGTATATGATGCAATGTCATTAGTCACAAAGACAATTTCAAAAATTCGTTTTAGTGTCAAAATATTATTTTAGTTACTATTTGTGATATTCAGTATTTAATTTTGATTAGTAGTCTTGATATTGCTTTTATATTTATGTTGACATACTTTAAAAAATATTTGCAAATTTATTATTCTAAGGGTTTTAACAGAAGACGTTATCATATTTTTTATATAATTAACTTCTAATCCAATATTAAATATATCTCTTCTTCCTAAGTGTACAACAACGTGTGTTATATATATATATAACGAAATTATTGTTGGAATTGGGATTTCGTTTAAAGAAAAAGATATAAATGGGGTATTTCTTCTATATTATATGGGATCATTATTGTAAAGGTCATGAGATGGAATGGCTTTTCTTTCTTTGACAGAAAGTAATCAATTTGAAATCTTGATTGAAAAACTATATTTCTAAGTGCATGCTTTTTTACAAGTAATATAACAATTAGGGTTTTAGTGAATCATTGAATCAAATTATATTTCAAAGGAGAATTAACTGGAAGAAGATGAATACATCATAGTTTAGTTAACAAATTGCATTAGATTACAGTTGAAGCAAAGGAATATAGCTGAAAGAAGAAGGCTTTATTAGGGTGAAACGAAGTAGCTTAGGCATTGAATATTAATATTATAGAATAGATATAATCATGAGTATGGTTGAAGTTGAAGTTGATCAGATTGAAGGAGCATTGACCAGCCTGCAGTTTTCCCTGATCTGACCATCTGAGTCTGTAAGTGGAGTCATTATGCTCATCTTCACCATTGCATCTGCAAAGTCCTTCTTGAATTCGTCCACGTTATTGCTGTAACTAATCACTTGATCCTTTGTGCGGTTATCAGTGTCGATGTTCGCGAACAGTTGTTGATCCGAGTGGACCAGACCCTTCTGCTGCAACAAGTTCTGGTAAAACGTATTGTCAAGTTTGAATGGAGTGGTAGAATCGAAAGCGCTTAAATTGTCATCACCACCTTCAAAGGGACACTCTACTTGCCTTTCTGCTGCAAATGTAGGGTCAATGTTGGTCTCGTTATAAATCCTCGTTCTGAAGAAACGGCACCTCACTAGTCCTATCGAGTGACCACCTGAACCATCAACATATAAATCAACACAAGTTCATTAAGATTCATCACTTTATCAATCATTTTAACAACCTAATTTTGTATATATATCAGTTTTATGTGTATGTGTTTACCTGATAAAGTAACTAGTTCTCTGACAGTGAAATTTTTCTTGTCGAAAGCACTGATGAGGGCATCAAGATCAAAGAAAGGAGCTGGTAAGTCTGAATTAGATTCAGCTAAACTTGCTGTGGTTGAATCTCTTCTGCCTAATGGTACGTCCCATCTTGGTCCACCAAGCTGAGATATAATTAATTTAAACTTATCTTACAAATTACTTTATCTTAATGCATGTTATGTAATTATACACCACAATCTCAGCAGCTAATCTTAATTGAATAAGATAAAGTATTAAGTATACTTACTTCAAAAACAGCGTCTCTCGCGGCAACGGCTAAGATGTCAGCACAAGAGACAACACCTTTGCACTTGTTCTCCAATTCTGATTTTATGTTATCTATTACATCAAAACCCCTAAGGGAGTTTGCATTTGGAAATGAATTCTTCTCCCCAGTGAAATTAGCCGTGTCGTCTAACAATACTGATGCATCACATCCCTGCATGTCAAAACAGATCCATGTCAAATTGATTTCCTTACAGCTATAACACGCTCACTTTTCATTTTCAATGCCATGAAATCATTACATAGTCTAGGGTATAGCCTGTTAACAAATTTGCATGTAACTACATGTCACCTAGAGATTAGTAAGACTAGAGAGATTACTAATGTTAATTGATTTTAGACCATGATGTAAATGTTTTTTCCTCTATATCAGTACTAATCTGCATGAGCTAGGCTTGGATTATAAAACACGCAACATTCACATGCAATAGTAATAATAGGCTCATGCATGCAGCAATGCATTATTTTGAATGTGAGGTTTTGATATGCAAACATGATATATAAGATGCTGAGAGTGAAAGGAGACTTGCTTGAACGAAGCAGTCATGGAAATGGAGTCGGAGCAAGGATGCCCCCATGCGAGACTCATTTTGCACAGCTGCTTTCACTATTTTCTTTATGGTGGCAAGGGCACCAGGACAAGTTTCATTGTAAAATTCAGTGGATAACTGAGCTGAAGTAACCCCAATAACACATGCAATCAAAGTCAAACAAAGTTTTAGTTTGAAGCCAAACATAGAGAGAGAACTTGTAGTAGGCATTGTCAAAAGCCAAGAGTTTACAAGTGGTAAGAGAGGTTTCAAGATTAATGCTGGATGGTTATGATGGCCATGAAATGTTACTCTTATATAGAAATTTTGCTGCATGTTTTTTTGTTGATGTAACTATATGGTCAATATATCCTCCGGGTCAATAGTGTATATATTCAGACATGTCTAAGAAAGAATCCTTTGACTAAAGCAAAATGGAGGAACTGGATCTGCAAAGCCATGCAAAAACTTGCTTGAGATTACGAAACCGTGTATAATATAAAGTTGTTAATTAGCTGTATTGTGCTAAACAAGTTTGACTTCATCAAATTCTTGTAGATTTCATTGCAAGACACTGCATCTGCAATCAACCTATAGGGCTGGATTGATCCAAATATAACTGAAAAAACCTATAGTTTACTGCTGTCAACTTGGCTTCATGCTTGGATTCCAACTTCATTAGGTTATGATTCCTTTGTGTTTAACGTGGTGGCCGAAAGAAAACCAGAGAAAGCTTCTTTGCTAATGAAACTTAGGAGAAAAGATGTACATTGTAAGAAATAAGAGGAAAAGATTAATAACTTCAAATTCTGGGGATAGGGTTTCTGAAAGGCAAACACTTTTTTTACAGCAAAGTGACAAGTTAAACAATTATATTGATAACCATATTATCAATATAATCAGTAAATAATCAGTACTTAAGTACTTAATCAAAATACTATTGACTGAATTAGACATTATTAGTATAAAAAACTTGTCAATATTAGAAGAAATTGTTGTTAAAAACACCATATACATCGATGCAGAACAGTCCCACGTTATCACAATATAGGGTAACTTCTTCAACCTTGAGAAAAAGAGAGAAGAATAAGCTATGTACAACAAAGATTAGTTTACAAGAAAGTAGGGTAGAAAGAAGAGGACAAGTGAATGCTCAAGTACAAAAATTATTACTCCTTTTTCTTAGATATAACAATTTGTAAAATCTTTGATTAGACATTGTTACAGTCAATTGATTAAATTTAATTTTTTTGATAAACTTAATTAATTAGTTAATACATACATGTAATAGCATAAGCATATTTATATGTGACATATAAATAACTAAAAAGGAAACTTATGTTTAATTAAATTTGCTATTATATATGAGACAAAGTATGCTTCATAAAAAAAAAAAAATGATTAAGCACGTGCTGATAATATTTGATTGAAAATAAATAGACTAATAAAGGGAGAGCAAAAACCTATTTTTAAAAATTAATATGAGCAAAATTGGAAAAAGTCTAACTCTTAGTTTATAAGTCATATACTCCTTTAAGTATCAAATTGTAAATTAGGAACGACATTTTTTTTTTTTTTGGAAAAGCCTTCCTAATCAAACATTCCAAAATAATCTTACTTCGAATAAAAACGCTCATTGACAAATTTATAAAAAAAAAATTATACAATAAATAATTTTACGATTGATTTCAACTCTACCAAAATATAATTACTATAGGGAAACAAATGTCTAAGAATAAAAATCAAACTCAACAATATGATTCAAATAACTAAAGGTATTGATAATTTATATATAATTATATATTCTGGACTAAGTTAAGCATCGATCAAATTATATATAGGATGATTTGGGTCCAATCTGACTAATCTAATATGATTCAAACTTAACATTTAAAAATGTATTTTTGACCATGTGATTTATCAGGTTAATCGGATATTAATTATTCAAGTTGTGGGCTTCATCATGTTATTCAGATTTAGTTTGTTTGGGTTTTTTTTTTAAATATTTTTAGTTTAATTATTAAATTAAAAAAATTAACCCTACCAAAAATAAATTTTAAAATATATTTACAAATTTATAAATTTTAAAACATCATTTTAGTATTGGATATCACAAAATTCTATTATTTTTTCATACTCAACTCTTATCATCCATTTTACTAACTTCGTTTATCAAATACCATCTTGCTCTCTCATTTGCATTTTGAAAATAAAAAAATAAAAATCAAGTCGTTAGTTTTACTCTTTGAAATGTATAAAAGTTCATGATGTTTAGTTTCAAATATGTGTTGAGTTAGGAATGGTGGCATCATAATCGATCATTCTTGAGGAGAGCTAACATGCAATCAATAAAATAAAGAGTTTCTTTGTACTCATTTTCGGTTCCACTACCTTCAATTTCATTCATTTAGCATCTCTTCACCATTTTCCTTCCTCCACAAACTGCAAATTCATCATCAAAACGAGGATCAGGTTTTTACTATTTCAAATGCGTCTTTCTTCTGTTTGTTAATATTGACATAGAATGTTCAGACACAGATTCTACAGTTATGACAGGAATCCCAGAAAGAGAGAAAAAAATGTATTATAGGAAGATGTTATGTAATATAAGGGGTGCGTGACTATAAATAGAACTAGGGTGTGTATGGTGAAGGCTAGTTTTTCATATATTAAAAAGTCTTTCTTCGTTTTCTGTTTCTTCATGTCGACTACATCTTCATCTCTTTCTTCTTCTTCTTCTTCATCCGTTTCTTTCACTCTTCATACCTTCACATTGAAATTAGATTAGATGATACTAATTTTTTTCTTTGGCAGCAACAAGTTCTTGCAACAGCAATTTCTAGGAAGTTCTTCCACTTCTTAAGTTCTCGCATTTCTTGGAAGATTCTTCTAAGTTACCTACTAGGTCTTCAGTTAATTATTCAGCGTCTTCAATTAATTATTCTTCTGCAACCTACTATTGGATCATTGTAGTAACACATGCAGTTTCATACACAAGTTAGAGAGTCTCAAAGTGAAGAATGTGTATTAGAAATATCACCTTGAATAATATATAAATAAATAGGTGTAAATCTTATTTTAGAAGCTAGTTCATCCATTATAATTATAAGGTTGAGTGAGAAAGTGAAATTCTTAAGCGAAGAAACAACTGAGAAGACATGTGTGACCATATGACCATCAAACGCGTTTACTATAGGAGCAAATTGTGGATCTGGATGTGAAAAGAGAATATAGATACATGGTTTCTAGAAAAAAACTATTATTAATCCTGTGATTTTTTTTTCAACTAACGATAAGGAATGAGTGAATCATTGAATAAAATTATATTTCAGAAGACAATTAACTGTAAGTAGTTGAATCCAGTTATACTTTAGTTAACAAATTGCATTAGATTACAGTAGTCGAAGACGAAGAATAGATGAAGGAAGGATTTATTTGAAGAAAAGAAGTAGCTTAGGCATTGAATATTAATATTATATAACAGTTATAATCATGAGAAAGTATAGTTGAAGTTCATCAGTTTGAAGGAGGATTGATCATCCTGCAGTTTTCCCTGATCTGACCGTCTGAGCCAAGAAGTGGCGTTATCATGCTCATCTTCACCATTGCATCTGCGAAGTCCTTCCTGAATTTCCCCATGTCTCTGCTGTACCTAATTACTTGATCCCTTGTGCGGTTATCAGTGTCGATGTTGGTGAAGAGTTGTTGATCCGAGTGGACCAGACCCCTTTGCCGCAGCAAGTTCTTGTAAAACGCATTATCAAGTCTGAATGGAGTGGTCGAATCAAAAGCGCTTAAATTGTCATCACCACCTTCAAAGGGACACTCTCGTTGCTCTTCTGCTGCAAATCTCGGGTCAATGTTGGTCTCGTTATAAATCCTCGATCTGAAGAAACGGCACCTCACTAGTCCTATTGAGTGACCACCTGAAACATCAACATATAAATCAACACAAGTTGCTTAAGATTCATTACTTTTTCAACCATTTTAACAGCCAAATTTTGTATATCAGTTCTAACGGTATTACCTGATAAAGTAACTAGTTCTTGGACAGTGAAATTTTTCTTGTCGAAAGCAGTGATGAGGGCATCAAGATCAAAAAAAGGAGCTGGTAAGTCTGAATTGGATTCAGCTAAACTTGCTGTGGTTGAATCTCTTCTGCCTAATGGTACGTCCCATCTTGGTCCACCAAGCTGAGATAATTAATGTAAACTTATCTTACAATTTACCTTCTTTTAATGCATGTTATTTAATTATACACCACACTCTCACCAGCTACTCATATGGGTACATGAATCTCAATTGAATAAGATAAAGTAGTAATATACTTACTTCAAAAACAGCGTCTCTCGCGGCAACGGCTAAGATGTCGGCGCAAGAGACAACACCTTTGCACATGTCCTCCAACTTTGATTTTATGTTATCTATCACTTCAAAACCCCTAAGGGAGTTTGCATTTGGAAATGAATTCTTCTCCCCAGTGAAATTATCAGCGTCGTCTAACAATACTGATGCATCACATCCCTGCATGTCAAAACAGATCCATGTCAATTCATTTTCTTACAACTAACACACTGAACACTTTTCATTTTCAATGCCTTAAAATCATTACATAGTCTGGGTTATAACCTGTTTATAAATTTGCATGTATTATCATTCAATTACATGTCACCAAGAGATTAGTCAGACTAGAGTGGTTATTAATTTTAATCGATTTTAGAGCATGAGGTAAACATCTTCTTCCTCTATATCAGTACTAATCTGCATGAGCTAGGCTTGGATTATGAAACACGCAACATTCACATGCAATAGTAATAATAGGCTCATGCATGCAGCAATGCATTATTTTGAATGTGAGGTTTTGATATGCAAACATGATATATAAGATGCTGAGAGTGAAAGTGAGACTTGCTTGAACGAAGCAGTCATGGAAATGGAGTCGGAGCAAGGATGCCCCCATGCGAGCCTCATTGTGCACAGCTTCTCTCACTGCTTTCCTTATGGCTTGAAGGGCACCAGGACAACTTTCATCGTAAAATTTAGTGGATAACTGAGCTGAAGTAACCCCAATAACACATGCAATCAAATTCAAACACAGTTTCATTTTGAAGCCAGACATAGAGAGAGAACTTGTAGGAGCCATTGTCAAAAGCCAAGAGTTTACAAGTGGTAAGAGAGGTTTCAAGATTAATGCTGGATGGTTATCATGGCCATGAAATGTTACTCTTATATAGAATTTTTGCAACATGTTCTTTTGTTTATGTAGCTATATGGTCCATATCCTCCGGGTCAATTGTGTATATATTGAATCATGTCTAAGAAAGAATCTTTTGACTGAAGCAATATGGAGGAAGTGGATCTGCAAAGGCGTGCAAATGATGAGATTACGAAACCGTGTATAATATAAAGTTGTTAAATAGCTGTATTGTGCTAAACAGGTTTGACTTGATGAAATTCTTGCAGATTTCATTGAAAGACACTGCATCTGCACTCAACCTATAAGGACGGATCGATCGAAATTTAAGAGAAAAACCCTATAGTTTATATATATGGTTGTCAACTTGTGTTCGTGCTTGGATTCCAAGTTCATTGGGTTATGATCCCTTTGTCTTGAATTTGGTGGCCAAAAGAAAACCAGAGAAAGCTTCTGTGCTAATGAAACTTAGGAGAAAAGATGTACATTGTAAGAAATAAGAAGAAAAGATCAATAACTTCGAATACTGGGGATAGGGTTTCTGAAAGGATAAACACTTTTTTTACAGCAAGTAGTAATGTATTGACAAGTTAAACAATTTTATTGACAACCATATATCAATATAATCAGTAAATAATCACTTGCTTAATTATTACTCATCAAAATATTATTGATTGAATTAGATGTTATTATTATTAAAAAAAAAAAAAAAAAAAAAAAAAAAAAAAAAAACATTTAAAAAAAAAAAAAAAAAAAAAAAAAAAAAAAAAAAAAAAAAACGTGTCCATGTTAGAAGAAATTGCTGTTAAAACACCATATCAATGCAGAAATAACATTATCACAATATAGGGCAATTTCTTCAACCTTAAGAGAAAAAGAGAGAAAACAGAAATACAAATATTACTCTTCAAGAAGATATAATCTACAATGATTTATAAAATCTTTTGATTTTAATTTTTCATTAGACATTGTTACTGTGATAAGTTATTGAAACTTAAAAAATTTGGAATTGGAAAACGAAATAAGTGAATTGATTAAAGAAGTTTTTTTGATAAACTTAATTAATTAGTTAATACGTATATCTAATAGCGTAAGCATATTTATATATGTGGAGATAATAATTAAAAATTAGTAAACTTATAAATTTGCTACTATATATATCATCAAAGTATGCTTCATAAAAAATAAAAGTGAAATGATTAGGTCGGTGCTGATACTAATTGATTGAAAATAAAGACACTGATAAAGGGAGAGCAAAAACCTATTTTTTAAAAAAATAATATGACCAAAATTGGAAAAAGTGTAACTCTCAGTTTATAAGTTATATACTCCTTTAAGTATCAAATAAGAAATTTTAAATTAGGAACATTTCGAAAAGCTTCCTAATCAAACGTTCTAATAATCTTATTTCTAATAAAATATTTCATTGGCAAATTTATAAAATTATCTTGTCACACATTTAAAAAGTTTTTATACGAAAAATAATTTTACGTTTTATTTGAACTCTACCAAAATATAATTACTGAAATAATTCAAATTGATAACTAAAGTTATTGATCATTTATATATAAATATATATTCTATAATAACTAGGTCTAAGCATCGGTTGTATTAGATAAGATTTGGGTCCCATCTCTCCAATCCAATATAACTCACATTTAACATTTTATAATTTATATTTAACCATTTGGTTTATCGAAATAGTCGGATATGAATTATTCAAGTTGCGGGTTAATTTGATCGTATTATTCGAATTTAATTTATTTGGGTCAAATTTCTTATTAAAAAAGTATTAGGATATAATAAATGAAATAAATTTGTCGAACTTTTAGTAAGAAAAGTCACATATATAATTTTAATAATTGCTTTATAATGGACTATGAATTTATTACTAAATTTCAAAAGAAATTAATCCTACCAAAAATAAAATTTTAAAAATATCTATAAATTATAAATATTAAAATATTATTTTAGGATATCACAAAATTGTAATCTTTTTTCACACTTAACTGCTCTTGTCTACTTTACTAACTTTATTTATCTAACCGTGTCAATTTTTCTTCTAAGTGGGAGATTAATTCGCTTCTTATTCTTTTTACAATATATATTCGTTTAATCTATGTATCTCTTAATAATTATAGAGACAACTGATTGTTCAACAAAATATTTAATGCTGGTTGTTAGATCAAATGAACAAGTGAAATATAGAATGATATCATACACCAACTTTGCTCTCTCATTTGCATTTTGGAAAAATAAAATAAGTGCAGTGTCTTAGAAGTCGTTAGTTTTAAGCTTTGCAATGTATTATAGCTAAAATTGGTTTTAAATGTTCAGGATAATTAGTTTCAAATATATGTGAATTCTGTTTTCAGAATTTTGATTTGAATAACTACAGGCAATATGAAGTCCAACATAATAGTTTCAGAAATTTTAGAAAAGCACCTCGGAAATCCCTCGTGCTTCAGTAGGTAATGGGGGTATATCGGACGGGAGATCAATAAAATATTAGCATATTAAATCAGAGACTTTACATAGTCAGAGAGACATTGTAAAATCCCGAAGGCTTAAAATTTAAGCAAATGTTAGCATGCAATCATTAACATATTTGACTGGATTCTATCCAAACCAAAATGAAAAGGCTTACACCACTAATTGATCTATATAGCAAGTTCAAAATGATTTATAGACTTCATTGGCCAAAGGAAAAACATAGGAGCACCAGCAGCTATCGTTGTATTATTTTGTTTAAAACACTGCTAAATGCAAAATATAGAACTGATCACTCACCAAAAGACTTTAGTCATTAAGGCCAATAATGAAGAACAAAAACACTGTAAGACAAGTCAGATAGCTTCATCTTCTACGTAATTCACAGCTAGGTCCCAATAATGAGGAACACCAGCATCCACAAAAACTTTTCTGCCGGCTGCTTCAGTGATGCAATCATGAACACTGAACCTATTGAAGCTGGGTTTTGCAACACTTCCTTGCCACACCAGAACACACTTATTGACAGGCTTATCATCATCAGAATCTTCATTTTCTTCGTTCTCTTTTGAAACATCACTCCAATTAATACGCCTAAGCATAAGTTTCCCATACCTCTTAATCGACTTGCTTCCACCTTCAACCACAACAACACTAATACCATCGCAGATCACAGCACATCCACTCAAACGGTTCTCTTGAGCATTAACATCAACTCTAAAGCGGGACTTCGGTTGTGAGAGATCATTTATCTTGTAAAGAGAGACAAGCGTCTCCAATGTATTTGGGTCATCAAACAATTTCCTTTCCTTTTTCTCCCGCAGCTCTGCAGGAGTAAGCTTGCGTGCAATGTTTCTATCCATGTGAGCCTGTTCACGCTCAGCAGCGGCACTACGGACTTCCTTTTCAAGCCGAGTAGGATCTTGAGTTGCTTCAGTGCCAAGTACTTTCATTAAATTGCTAATCTTGACCTTTGGTTTTGGTGGTTCTATGACACCCTGTCTTATCATCTCCTGTCGATCTTTCTCCTTAGCTATACGTCTTTGTGTCCGGAGTTTCTTCTGTTCTTTCTTAGTTAGCTTGAGTGGTTGAGGTGGTGGAGGTGCAGGCTCAGCAGGAGGTTCAATTGGTCGGGGATGCTCCACATAAAAAGTGAACTTTTCCATTTTCAGTTTATCTTCACCTATGATTCCATTATCAATATCACCATAATTTCCAGTATGCAGAAGAGGCGCGTCCCTGTTAAATTCAAATAGTTAATGAACACAATAGAATGAGGCAATACTAGACATAAATAGATTCCCAGTGCCAAATATTCATTGTCGGATTCAATTTACCAACTATTCAAGCAGTCTGTTTTCAAATGTCACATTGTATTACAAACATAAATAAAAGAACGCAGGGTCATAACTACTTGAAGTCTTAAACCAGACAAATACAGTATACTTGCTGAATCTAAATTGCTAAAATTTGGAACATTCAACTAACACCCTTAAAAAGAATCATGACCCTTTTATGAACACAAATAGAAAGCCATAGTTCAGGCTGGCATAAACTTACCACCATTCAATTTCTGGAATTTGGTCCTTGGGTTTTTCCTTAATTACAACTCTCTCGGTTATTTCTATTAAGTTTGGATTTATATCAGGAGCAGCCTTTGCCTTTGCCAACTGTGCTTGTTTGGCCCTGTGCTCTTTTGCTTGAGCTTCTCCAAATTTACTCTGCATGAGCCAAATAATAATGACAAAGCTGTCAAAGTACATTCAAGGCAATTGAAAAGGTTATATGGAAAGACAGATAAAGATTACACGGAGCTGAGACCTCCTATTAGGGGAGCCTATGTCTACAAAGCAGACATGGGAGGATCATGGGATGAGGCCCTGTAAAATTGTAATAAAAAGAAATAACTAATAACTGACTACAGTTAGTTAGTCATTAAATAGGTGGGTATTATAAAAGAAGCGGTTGAGTTAGAAATGGTGGCATCATAATTGATCAAGTGTCTAAAAAACCTGTGAAGCAGTTTAATATACAATCAAATAAAATAAAGACTTTCTTTCTACTCATCTTCGGTTCCAGTACCTTCAATTTTATAGATTCAGCATCTCTTGACCATTTTCCTTCCTCCACAAACTGGAAATTCATCCTCTTTGGTCGCAGGAGCTTTGTTTTATTAATACCCATCCTTTCGTCAAAATGAGGATCAGATTCAGGATCGATATCCAATACAGGTTTTAGTATTTCAAATGCGTCTTTCTTCTGTTTGTTAATGTTGACCTGGAATGTTCAGACACAGATTCTACAGTTAAGACAGGAATCCCAGAAAGATAAAAAAATGTATAGCAAGAAACAACTGAGAAGACACCAGACCTTTAACGTGCTAAGGTTGCTGGGCTTAGTTACATTAACAACATTTCCATGTTCATCTATTTCCCGTCCCTGAGCATCAAGACGAAGAACCGGGGCCTTGGTGGGTTTCTGTGGAATAGCAACATCAGTCACCATATGACCAGGAAACGTATTTATTAGAGGAGCAAATTGTGGATCTGGATGAAATCCCAGCCTGGCAGCAAGCTCTTGAGCACGCCTGACAGCTTCCAAGTTGGGTAGATTTGCAATACCAGTAGTGCTAGTGCCACTAGCTAGAGGATTTGCAAAAGTAGCAGAGGCAGTTGATGGGAAAATCGACATGTTTGCAACAGGGCCCAGATAAGCTGAGGTGGAAGATTTTGATGCGACTCCAGCAATCGAAGAGGGCACTGTAGATTCACCCTTTGAACCCAAGTTTGAGCTTCCTTGCGAATTTTGGGTAGAACTCTTATTCAACTGCACAACCAAAAGCATGGCAATGAATGCATTCAGAGGAACAAGCATAGAAACAACAAAATATATCAGTATCGTCTGACTCTGGCAGCTACTAATGAGAAATATCCAGCCGACACCAAATACTTACGAATAGATAAAAAGTGCAACATTAACATACCTGAGGAATTTTCTTCAGTTTTTCTGCCAACTCTTTCTGCATTTGTAAAGCTTTCTTAGCCTTGGCTAGTGCATCAATAGAGAAGCTTCCGGGTTTTCCAGCCGTTGAAGAAGGCCCATCTGTACTAGATTTTCCAGTAACCTCATGAGACCTGGTAATACTAACACCCTTATTTTCATTTGTGGTAAAATTCGAAGATACCTTGATAGGAACAGAAGAAGGGGTCAAAGATGTCTCAGGCACAGCCAAGGGTGCCACAGCAAGTGATCCCAATGCACCCTGAAAGAGCAATCAAATAACAGAAGATAAAGAATCAGAAAACACAGAACAGAAACAAAAATCGCAAATACGACACCGCGCAAACCGAACTACAGGTAAAGATACGAACAATCAAATTACACATCGATAGATAGTCAAGTAAACTAGCAATCCAATTCTAGTTCATTAAGCATTGACTGAAATCAGACAACCCTGCAATTTATAAGGAACACTATGAAATCAAGCACATTACAATTCAACTATAACCAAGAAAACTAAAAAGAAATGCTACGAAATATCTGAAAGTTAAAACATAGCATTAAAATAAGGGAAAGAAACTGACGTTTTGGACAGATGCAGTGTCTTGGAAAGAAGCAGAGGCATGGGAGCCATTGGTGACTTCCTCCTTGACACTGGCCTCAGATATGCCTCCGATTTTATCATCACCGTTTACTTTGTGTTCTTCTTCTTCTTCTTCCTTTTTTACTTTATCCCCAAACTTCCTCCGTTCCCTCCTCTCCACGGAAACCCTAATTTTCTTATCCTCGAAGTCCCTCTCCTCGCTGAGCTCCCTCTCTTTGCGCTTGTGAGAGTGCGAGGAGTGTCGCGCCTCCACCGAATCTTCCCTCTCCTCATCGCGCTTCACCTTCGACCTACTCTCTCTTTCGTGAACCCTATCCTTGCTTCCTTCTCTGTCATAAGCCCTATCCCTATCTCTGTCCCTGGATTTGGCGTCGCGCTTGTAATGCCTGTCCGATCGGTGATGGCGGTGGTCGTCGGAGTCGCGATGGCGGTGGTCGTCGGAATCGCGGTGGCGTTCGAAGTGACGATCTCTGCTTCTCTTTTCGGATTTCTCTCTATCGTCCATTTCAGGGTTTGGATTGGAAGATGCTTCCTCTCTGCTATTGTAAATTGGGTTTACCTTTTATTATACTTTTTACTATAAATTTATATATATTAACATAACCTGAAATAAAATTAAAAAAAAATCAATAAAATTTTATAATACAATTAAAAAATGTTGATTTTTCTTTAACTTAGTCATGATTAAGAGATTCCCAAATAATAAAAATATATCTATGTTTGTAATGACATGGCTTAAAATCCATATTTTTAGTTCCTAAAGTAACATTATTTCTTTAATTTTCAATTATATGTAATCTTGATCCCTAATTTTTTTTATACAATTTTGATATCTTAAGGTTTAATTATTAGTAACTTTATTATTTTTTTAACGCTTACCCTTTTCAATAATTTAAAAGAAAAGCGTAGCGTGATTATCATATGTTTTAAGACTATTTCACTATGTCGTTTTTAAAATAACAAAAATTGCAGATTAAAGTGAAAATAAAATAAAGTTGTGAACAATTTAAAATTAAGAAATTTAATTTGTATAAAAGAAAATTCACGAACTTAAAAAATGGATAATTAAAAAATAATAGAAATTAAAATTGTGGATTTTATAAAATATATAGAAATAAATGAAGTCTAATAGCATTAAATTTGAATCACATATGTTTTCATGGTCAACCAATATATATATAAGATTTTAAATAGTTATGAAAAATTATCGTGAGGTAGGTTGAATATTACTTTTTATTTATTTTAAAACGCATTCATGTATTATTTGTTACAAAATTTGTTTATAGAGTTATATTGAAAAACACGGTAACTTACCACTTAATTATGTAGATAACAATATATCTATTGCATATAAAAAAAAATCTATCAGTAATTAAATATTTCGATATCCTGATTATAATAATTTTTTATATGATTAAGATTTCAATTAGCAAATGGGTTTTAAATATAAATATTAGTCTCTTACAAGCAACTACTTTAAAAAATGAAAAAAAAAATTGAACACCTGGTTAAAAATGAACAAGTAAAAAAATATAATATCACAATTATCAAGTGAGAATTAAACGGTTGTATTTTATATATTTTTATTGTAAGATTATCCCGAGAAAAAAAATAGTGTAAGACACTATCGTTTAACGTTCAATGTTTTTTATTTAGATGTTTACCTTGATATGATTCGTTAACAATTCAACTCATCTGGTTTTGGAGTTTAGAATTTAATAGAAAAAATGCATACATTTTTTCAAATTCAAAATAGAAAATTATGATAAAGATGAAGGATAAATGTAATTTTTTTTATGTGATTATGTTATTCAATACTTGGTTCAATAAAAGAAAAAAGAATAAAAGCAACAATAATTTTAGGAGCTAAGAAATATTTGTTAAGAAATCTTATTCCTGTTTAATTTGAAATAAGGAATTATTCAGATGATTCAAATGAGTGCTTTCTGTGTCAAGTAACAGTGTGAAGTGATTATTTCAATTTTATTTTTTTATTTTTTTTGAAAAAAACAAAGTGGAAAAGAAAGAAAGAAGGAGTCATATTATTAAATTGAAATAAACTTATATAAAAATAAATAAATGCATGTTAGTGGGCTGACCCACGAGTGATGGGTCCAACAATCTACAATTTTTTTTCTGAAAAAAAAAGGCTTTGACGTTGGACGCTATGTCATAAATGTTAGACTAATGTTGTAACATTATCTTCGTTTTGGAATGGATTGGGAAATAAAAAGGGAACAAAATAAATACTAATGCTTTGACTTTCGAGTGCCACGTTGCAAACTCAACCTTTAGGATCATATTTGCGAGTTAAATGTGAACATCATAAAAAGGTCTTCACTTTATTATAATTGTTGAATCAAAAAAAGTCCCAATTTAATATATGAGATAAAACCATATTATCAAAATATTTTAGATATAATATTCATTCAAATTCACAATCTTCTAATCCACTTTTAGTCTTATTTAGTTTTTTTTTTTTTTATGTTGATGCAATTTT
>Ga0209489_103571_pt1 | contig 30098 bp, 11 predicted proteins | sample SiratrowhiteBW_FD_187527 | JGI IMG/M metagenome (GOLD analysis project Ga0209489, IMG submission 187527) | Root nodule microbial communities of legume samples collected from California, USA - Siratro white BW (SPAdes) (version 2) | ecosystem: Host-associated > Plants > Roots > Nodule | place...
CTCTCTCTCTCTCTCTCTCTCTCTCTCTCTCTCTCTCTCTATATATATATATATATATATATATATATATATATATATATAACATAGTCACTGGGCAAATGAGACTGGCAGCTTGAAACCAAATTTTGAAACACAACCGTAACCATATCTCTAATGTATTGCAAAGTCACATTCTTATAACACAGTAAAATTACATTTCTATGGTATACAACAGTCAAAACATATTTTCCTCAGTAGTATTTTTGTCTAAAAAATACCAAGGTATGAAGGAATGACAGTAAAATTTACCCCAAGCAGAAGAATGAATAAATCAAGCCATTAAGAGGTCCAATTCTTGTCCTTTACGTTGCAGCTGTCAGTACCCTATTGCATATTAATAAGAGGGTAAGGCGAATTTAAAGCACTAGGATTTGGAGACTTCAATGCCACAAGTCGCTGCATATGATATGTGAACCTATTCAAAAATCATATTTGGTTCTTCCACTTCCCAAAATGAGACATAACATGTCTGAAATATCCTGAGACGAGGAATAAAAATTCCAAGATTCGAGCATTAGACGTTTTCTTGATCCTTTAAAATGAACAACCTGCATCCGAAAACAAACCAGGAATAAAACAAAAAGGAGAGTGCAGTGTATTATCTTTAATATTTCTAAAAATTTATCTTCAAGCATTCAGACAGAATACTTGCTGTTGTAAGTGTATAATAAACGTTCAAAAACTAATCATATAATACACACATATATATATATATAATTTCCAAAATTATAACTCAAGCATTCAGCTGAGAACCAAACAGAAATCCTGGTGTTGTAAATCTTCATTATACCTTGACATCCAATGGCATGCCATGAAATTGACCAGCACCCTCTGGTGGGGTCCAATTGTACAGAGAACAAGGTAAGCACAATACCGAAGTACCCGCAATATCTTCTGAGAAAGCAAGCGCTTTGGAAAACCTTCTGGGGTCCAAATGAGGTTTCGACATTATAACCCAAGCAAGAGCTAACTGATCACCAAGCATACGAGAAGCATTTCTATATTTTGTGCTGTAAACTTTCAAGACCTCTTGTAGGAAAAGCTTTGCCCTGCATGGATTATCAAATTAAATTAAAAAATTATTTATCAAAAACTATGTGGGATAAATCAAGAAAATGGGCAAAAAGTTTGGAAATGATCAAAGAAGCATATGAGGGATTTGCATGGTATATATGCAGGATAGTGTTACAATCATATCATTTGCATTTTCCATTTGCAGGTTTTAAATGGGATGGACAACCATTGCCTTAGTTTTTAATTTTTTGTAGCATATGACAATTGCAGTTAAACCAAAACTACCACAGATCATAACCTTAAAATTGCTTCCGGGGTACCCTTAACTGCCTTATTGTTCCTAAAGGTCAGAGCCAGATGAAAATTAGGATGGTCACGAAAAACTTGCCCTAAATCATCAACCACTGCTATATCAGAATCAGTGAAGATGTAATGAGTGATGTCCGTCGGCTTCTGAGATAGTTGCTGGAGCCTTGTTTCTAAAAAGGTCTTAAAGAAGACAAACATAAGGTCGTTTAGTTTAAAGAATTAAAATTTTACAGTTCTAAACACAATATATAATGATTAAACAACACTCACTAGAGGAGACGTAATACCAGATAAAGAGTAACAAAGATAAAACTAGCAAAAAGCTCTGAACTATGGTTCAAATTATTGTGTGCAGGAAAAGAAAGCTATAGTATAGATTATTATGATTAAAAAGAGAACAGGAGAGCAGGAAAAAAATTCAGTTAAATGTAGTCCCTGATGAGTGATGAGAAATTATTTTTCACCAGCAAATGTTCTATCTATTGTGGATGCAATGTGATCTTACAATATAAGACCTGATCCTTTGGAGCATCAACTTGTCTCGTGAATATTCACCTTGTATAGGATACAGAGAGACCCTGTTTCTTTGCACTGAGAGGTCAGCGACAGGATCTGTGAGAATAATGACTTTGCTCTGGGGCATTGCCAACTGCACACATTAAGCACAATGTTGAATGAGTGATGTCTGTTTGGTATCATTGTAAGAAAACAAGCTCTAGTCAAAAAAATATGAATCCTATGTAATATTGCGTAAATGTACATCTAAAACCAAACACACATCTCTATTTATATTTACATTAAGTTGATACAAAAAGAATCAATGATAATAAAATCAAATCTCTAACTATAATCAACTGATATCAACATGTGTCATTCTAATACTATCATGGGCCTTTTAACATTCTCCCTCAAGCTAGAGCACGTGTTATTTGTGTTGGGCCTGTTACAAAATATGTTCAATCTGGGTGACTAACAAAATAGTAATTTGATTCATGATCAGAATAAATATCAGAGATGAAACATTTGAGCATGGGTTTATTGACTGGTGGATTTTATTTGTGTACAGAATCCAACGGTTAATAACGGTACACTACAATTCAGAAATACAATCCTTCCAATAAAAGCTAACACAACCAGGTGCTTGAAGACTCCTTGCTATGTAAAGGCATGGGAGACAGGGTCATTGTACACGAAGAGTTGGTTACCAGATTTGAACCCTACGACCAACTGGTCACCAAGGCACAACTTTACCATTGTGTTAGGGCCCACCCTCTTCACAATCCTTTAAAAACTGAAAAAGTTGTCACCTTCCTAATCTACAAACTAATATATATTCTCAATATTTCAGTTAACTAGTTTAGTGATATTAACTAGTCATTTCATCTCTGCCTTTCTATTCTATTATAGAAACAATTTAATTTCAAATAATATACAATGCATGCTAACGTGTACAATACATGCTTATGGCATTTTTATTTTTCCCAATGATAAGAAATTTGTTCTAAGGCCTGTGATGAATGATATCTCATTAAATAAAAAGCAGGAGCCACAAATTTCTAATAAATTTCAATCAATAATACAAAGTGTATTGTTAGAATTTCCTGTTAACACAATAATCAAATGTAATATGCTCTTTGCAATGACACAAACCCATAACTTTTACTCAACATTTACCTGAATGAAGTTAATGAAGACATTCAACAAAGCCATGGACCTGCCAAACTTATTATATGAAGCATTGCCAACCATTGTGTTTGGTCTGTCGTCCATATCATTGAGAGAACTATTATAAATGGTAAAGACAGTGACAAATGTGATACTTCCATCTACACTTGATCTGCTTTGGAAGAATGGGTCCTATTAAGAGCTTTTGTCCCTGTGAATTAAGAACTTTTAAATGCATTTGATCAACGGAAAAATATGGATGTCAAAATGTCAAAGAAATGCAAAACCTCCTATACATATATAATGGCCCTAGTAAAATTGAGATTTCTTTTAATGCATTTAATCAATAAAAAAAATGGAAATCAAAATTTCAAGTAATCGCAAAGCCTCCTATACAAATATAATGGCCCTAGTAAAATTGAGATTTTTTTAATGCATTTAATCAATGAAAAAAAAAATGGAAATCAAAATTTCAAGTAATCGCAAAGCCTCCTATACATATATAATGGCCCTAGTAAAATTGAGATTTTTTTAATGCATTTAATCAATGAAAAAAAAAATGGAAATCAAAATTTCAAGTGATCGCAAAGCCTCCTATATATATATATATACATACACACACACATATATATATATATATCAAAATTTTAAGGAAATGCAAAATCTCATGCGCACGCACACACACATTTATAATGTAGGTATCAAGTTACACTAAGATTAACTCTCAATAAAGTAACTCTACTTGATTATCTCAATGATCATGTATCTCTAATTTTAAACAAATTGGACATTTATGTTTGACATTCACTTAGCTTCATTGACTCACAAGTTTTGCTTCTTTTTTTTTTTCTCCTGCTGTCAACATTGAACATTCTTCATCAGTAAGTTACGTAGTTTTAACTTTTTTCTATATTAGAAAAACAAAATTAAAAATGAAAAAGATCATTAGGCTCTAGCATCTTATATATGTGTAAGATTGTACACCTCAATGACCTACCTCTGGAATATCATTAATTTATATAAAACTTGCTAAAACATTTCAAGCTAGATACAATTTTCTCAAATATCACGAGTGATGGGTTTATGTCAGTAGTGCTATTTGATACAGCCAAAGATTCTGAGACAAACTTATAGATTTCTTTCTTCAGAAAAGCAATTAATTCTTTTGAAGAGCCAATCAATGAACAAATTGACAGAAAAGATAGAAAGAAAGAATCATTTGTGTTTACTAACCAACAAAATGTACACGAGAGTAACGGAAGGAACACTCTCCTTTCATACTGAATATCCGAGTTGATTTTACAAAAGAAAAGAATCTCCTCATCCCTTCACTGAGAGGGTTATTTATAACCATAACTAACTGCCAAAACCGACTAAACTCCCCTCTTATTCTTTCTTCTAAAATATACTTGCAAAATCCATTTGGTTTCTTTGGATTTGCCTCCTGTCTAATAACAAAACCCTATTCTGAATCATATTATTCCGAACAATAAAACATTTCAAGAATCAACAACATAAATCAAATAACTTTGGTAAAGGGATAAAGAGAACCTTGGCATTGCAAACGATTTGACAAGCCCTGTCCAGCAATACGCCCAAGAATCAGATGATCAAATTTCTTGTTTACTTGTTTGTGCGGTTCTTCCACTTTTGATTTTTTGTGTAATTCCATGACTGATTAAAAATAACTATGTTAACTTGTTATGCTCCAATCAAACACATAAATTTAAACTTCCTAAAAAATGACAGATTACAAACCAGAAAACAGATGAGCAAGGAGGAAAAACAAAGGAAGTCCAAAAACAAAACGTTGCCATCCACTGAATATTTTCATGCCTGATATCGTTCACTTGACTACAACACCAAGCAAAAGATGAAGAAACTATGTCCTGCAATCACATGCACTTGAGCTGCACATATAATACAAAATCAACTTAGATAGGAGCTTTAACAAAGTAAAGCCGTATATGGATAAGATACAGATCAAAGAAAGTAGGCAAAAATATTTTTCATTCACAAATCATATAGTTAAGCCACCAAAAATAAAAATTATACATAAAAAAACTTGTGAGAACCAAGCAAATTTCAGACAAATTATAAAACCAAACTTATATTAGATCCAAAAACAAATTGTTATAATTTACCTGCTCCATAAATAGACCGACCAAGACCAGCCCATTGCCAACCACGAATCACACACTAGTCTTTAATGGACAGGATTAGGCTGGTTGATGGTTAATCCTAAGTCTTAGCCCGCTCCAACATGACTAGCGGATTAATATTTATTTTGTGTAATGTGCTTTCTTTTTTTGTGTAATTATTATTTATTTTGTAATATGTGGCAACAGAGAATGCATGCTTCACTAGCTTAAAATGTCAATCTTATAATTGTATGACAACATAAGAAGAAATGAATAGTAATTAAGTTAAGATCTCAAAAGTTGCATAATTTACTTGTTGAAGAATCAACATCCACTAGAGATAAAGCCAAATTATAATATATAAACAAATACAAACCTCATCTTACAAACACACTTTATGAGGTTGAATTAGGTTGTCTGTTGAAAAACTCACATCAACTAAACATAAAATCAAATTATAGTATACAAATGGATTCAGACCCTACCTTGCAAGCCGGTTTAATAAGATTGAATTAAGCTCAAATTCCACACTCTTTAAGAATACCCAATATCATATATCATGAGTTCCAACAACAGTCAATGCCTACACCTACGACATTTACATTCTTTGTTATTTTGTCACCATTGTGGCATTTAGAATAGTGAATCACATAATATTTTCACGCCAAACAAATATTCTCTTCAATGCAAAGTAATAGTGTAGCAAATAGGGTGGCCTAGTAGGGGTTGGAACCTTGCCAAACAAGGACTGGACTGGCTCCTTAAAACAGGAAATTAACAAAAAAAAATGCATAATTACATTAATAAAAAAATGCATAATTTCCTTAAAACAAGAAATTACAAGACATTACATAATAAAAAAAATGCATTTACATTACCGAAATTAAGTTCATAAATTAAACATTTTAATACTCAATATTTGAAAATCAGATTTGATTGATATGTTATAGCTTGAATGGAAACTACTTCAGGTTCAACAGCCAAGCTTCAATTTCATGATCATCCATCAAATCACTTTGTTTACATCATGATCATCCACCAAATAAGCTTGCTCATTGTGCTCCTAAGTTTTGTGCATAAGATTAATGTACCTATATCTCATACCCACCAATGGATGTTTCTTAACCAAAAAATCCTTACTATACCCCTCTTTAAGTACGACAGTCTGAGTCCTAATCTTATTCGAACTGTAAAATATACCAGGATGATGAACCAAAGCCTTCTTAAATCTCATGGCCAACCCTAAACACTCTGCAAAGCAAAGCAAATTTTCTCTTTCTGTCTTCTTTGAGACTAGAAGAGAAAGCAACTCATGCAATATTGCCACACACCATTTCTCTGCTTGGTCACTATTTGAGTCAAGATGAAAAGCATTTTCATATGGAGAAACATAAGGCAACTTTTGCCAATTCTCAACCCAACTCTTCACCCTCTTCACTAAATCAAAACCCTTCGGAAAAATTAAGGGAAATGAAATATCATGCTTTCTTTTATCTCCACTTGTGCCCAAGCTCATTGCCCTCTTTTCTAACTCAGACACAGAAAGCTCTTTTCTCCACGAAACAAGCTCTAAAGCAAGCAATTCTTTTCCAGATGACGGATCTTCCACAACACAAACATCAAAATAATCCGGGTAATCAGCCAAAAGGGTCGTCACATAATCATGAGGAAGACCCATATCCCACTTTAGCTTCTCAATTACATAAAGAGGTAATTTTGTCATGCCAGCAAGCATTAGAAGCCTTGAGAGCCTCTGAACGGTGTCTTCACGATTAGTGGGAGAGTTATGAACAGTCATTTCTTCTCTATGGATGGAAAAGGCTTGAGGTGTGAGTTTGACAAATGGAGGCAGACCAGGACCAGGTTGAAATTGTGTGAAGACACAATGGTATTTGTCAATGAATTTCGAAGTAGTAGTGGGAAGGTTGAGGGAAGCTTTTAGATGAGAAGCAGTATACATAGAGAGGGATTTGGAAGGAGATGAAATTATTTGATTCTTAAGAGAAATAATTTGCTTGAGATCTTTCTCTTTCAGGATTGCATTATCAACATATGGATCTCGAACCCATTTGACCTTTGCATTTACAAAAGTCCTAATATGGTTGAAGAGATGTGGATGTCTGGAAGAAAAAGCCATGAACAACCAACTCCTTACCCTGTAAAGTGGAAACACTGTAATAGGGTAAAAAGTTTTCCATAGACTTACATACTCTAACTTATGCTAAGCTAATAAAACATAAAATACAATGGTAATAAAATATATATATCCTGCATAAATTTATGCACTCTAATTTTATTAGATTTAAAAATCAATGATGTGTAGCTTGTGTAACTGTAGACAAACTCGAGAATTTCTTATCATAAGATAGATAATGTTGAGGGAGGGATAAGATTTCTTGCTCGGTTTATATTGATATTCCTAATATTTGAGATTTGAGTATGTGAAGTCACAACTCACAATTAGAATACACCAAAACACAAACGGAAATACAATTAATAGTATTCTTCGAAATTCTAATACGGGTAAAAACACAATATTATTTCAATCCCAGAAAGGAAACAAATTTGCTGAGAATATGAACTAATGCCAAATATCTATAACCAACAGAATCACTGCTTAGTTTAACAAAAATCAAATAGAGATAAATTCTCAACAATAACAACTATGTAGCCCAAGCTACAAGAACACTCTAATCATTCCAGATTATGAACAATATTTTTTCAACATAATATGTAATAAGCATCCAAACTTCAGTTTAAACAGTTCTGTACGCCAACAAAGTCTAATCTCCAAAATTTAAAAAAAAAAAAAAATTAGCCCAAAGGAAAACAAGTATATAGAAATTTTCTTTAAAAGTATCATAAAAGACTGAGAACAAAACTTTTGAGCAATTCATAGGTAAAGCAACAATAGTAGTAGAAAAAGAAGAGAAAGAAAACGACATCGTATAAAAAGAAAACCCTGAAAATTATACTTTTTCTTGTCTATGTTCAATCTCTAACTCTCACCTCCGTTGAACTTATTTCTATGTGTTTTGGTCATAAAATAACTGAAAAAAAACAAAATATAACAATCAATAAATAAACAGTTATTGTCATTTTAATTTCAGATCTTATGTTCTAACTTTATATCAAAAAATATTTTTAATTATTTAATACAAAATTTGATCTTATCTACTAAGTGTTACCAAAAAATAATATTGTTAACTAATAAAAATCACAACATATTTGAATTTTTAAACTAATCAAGAAAAAAAAAAAAGAAACTCCAATTTACGAGTAAAATAAAAATTATTTACACAATATATAAACCATTAAAAAAATTAGTAAGTTATTGTAGTGACATATTAATGAAAGAAATATATATTCTTGACCAAAAATTATTTTAATGAATCCTAAGTTTAAAGGACGATGCCATCTTAATCAATAATTCTGAAATAATATAACTATAAAAAAGAAAAAACTAAATTTCGTTCTCTTCAAGAAAAATATAACATTTATTTTAATATTTATTCCCAACCATATAATTATTAAAATTTGATGTATGTTTAAATTAATTTATTATATATTAACACTCACCATTTTACATGAGAATTTTAAAAAATAAGTAATATATTTATGACATTTTTATGTTCTTGCTAGTAACCATATTATTTTAAGGTGAGTAAACAAATGGTAGGACAAAATGTAATTAAATCTATTTTTATTTTCTGAAAATATAATAGAAACGAGTGTTTCTATTTAAAAGATAAGCGAAGGGTGTGAATAGTAAATATTAGAAAAAAATGTTTTACTTGTCTATATTTTGAAAGAAACTTTACATATGATATTATGATGAGGTTGAAATTCGAGAGAATAAGTCGCTCAGGCTTAATTTTGCCCTATTTAATTTTAACTTTTACCAAAGGTTACATACTTCTGTGAACATTCAACAACGAAGTAAACATTAAGACAAAAAAAAAACTATTCTGCCGTTCGTTGCATAACCGAACCTAAACATCAATGATTTTCGGTATAAGAAAATTATATTTTTTTTTAAAGTATTGTGGAATTATAACCCCCAATTTATAAATGCCCTCCAAAAAAAAATGTATTGAATTATTTCAATAAAATTTTATAATTACTTTTGCTTTATATTACTTTTTTAAAATACAAGTTTATATCTAATCGTCTACAAAATTTGAAAATTACATAAAAAGGATAAGTAGACCTTGTAATCATTATAATGATCTAAATGAAAAACCATCAGAAAAGGAGAGGGAGAGAGAAAAAGACAAAATATAAAAAAATAAAGAAATAGAAAAATATAGAAATCTAAAGACCTAGACACAAAGATATGTAGTGTTTTGAGTGTCTTAAACGAGGACACTATTGAGGGTCATTGCAAAAGAAAGTTGGTTTCTAAAGAAGAAGAAATCGAAAGTTAGGACGACTCTGTATCTTCAACCAGTAAGGATGGAAGTCCAGAGTTTGAAGAAGAAATACAATCTTGTGAAGGAAAATTACTAAATGTGAGAAGGCTGTTTGATCAGTCACAATGTTAATTCCTATTCCACACGCAATACAGTTCTCAAATTATAGTACTTCTTATTGCAACAATCATAGGTCTAGGTTGGTGGACAAATTGGATAGTTGTTCTTATTGCAACAATTATAGGTCTTGGTTGGTGGACAAATTGGATTATTGAGCAGCACGAGAAAGTGATCTATAAAATAAACTCACTCAATTTGGAAATCAAAATCACAAATCAAACTGAGGATGTAATAAAAGAGCATTTCAATTACTCAAAATGATGGAGGAATAATAGTTAGAAAACTAAGTATGACAATTTCCATAGATAATTAACAAGAAAATATCTTTTGTGATTTGGTTGAAAAAGATTTTAGACTTGGCTCAAGAAGGACTCGATCCAACTTTCAAAATATTTCATAAAATGTGTTGTGAAGTCATCACATCCAATGAAATAAGAATCCAAAAAAAATAAGAAAAATGAGATAAAACCATCATCATATATTATAAAAAATTAAAAAGGCAAGGGAACGAGGAAATCCCATACTCAAAAAAATAATTATTTTAATTAAAAACCCAACAAACATTGACTTTGCTGTTAAAGTATTATAGAAAATCAAAATTTGTAGTTTTAAAATAAAACTGTATTATTTTAAAAAAATTAATATTTATTATTATTTTAAAAATTAAACTTCAAAAATTGACGACCGACGACCATTGAATGTTCTAAACAAAGTCAAAACTTTCCAAGAAAGTTAAAAAGAATTTTACTTAAGATAAAATGCAAAAAAGTAAAAAAGAAAAAGAACTCAAATAAAATAATAAAGATATAAAAAACAAAAATAAAAATAAATAAATGACTTAAACTCAAATTATTATTTGGAGAATGGACTGAACAGAATTGCATTCTTCAGCATCATTTCCAAGCCACTCATAGCTTCATCAAATGAAGCATTGGTTTAAGTCTCATCATTCTTTCACACCTCCCTTTTAGACTCGAGAATGGGCTTAAGCCCAATTTACTCTCCACGCTGAGATTATTCACCCTAATTTTAGGGTTAGACATACAAACAGCGCCGCTCAATGGTTTGCAATCAAAAGTAAAAACAAATATGCAGATGCGCCGTTCCATGAGGATAGGAGAGCGGTAACAGCGACGGCTAGTGGTGACGATGGTGGAAAGTGGTGGGGACTAGGTTTTCGCCATGGCAGCTACGGCGACAGTGGCTTAGGGTTACAAGCGCGGCAACAGTGGTTGGTGGTGGTGTGGCGGCGTCATGGTGTGGCGGAGGTGTGCGAAGGTGATGGAGGGTGACTTCTCTAAGGTATATTTCTTGTACAGATTAATAGCAAAGGAATGACAGAATCTTTAATGGAGAGAATGATGTTGAGGAAGAATTGGATTCTTGGGTTAAGTGAATTTTGTTAATCTGTTTGTTTGTGTTTGGGAAGTTCTGGATATGGGTTGAGCGTGAAAACATGCCTAAAAGACAGCAATCTCCAGGAAGGCATGAGGATTGAGACTTACTACTTTCATATTTGCGAGTATGGATTTGAAACAACATTGCTTTGGAAGAACCAAGAACACAACACCATCAAGCAATACAAACAATACACATGCATACAAAACCAACAAGCACATACTTAATGAAATTTTAAATCCAGAAATACTTCTTTTGCTTCTCTCCTTTGTTCCTGGAATTCTTTCACTTCTATAAGCTTTCTTTTTTTTTAAGTCTATTAAGAATTTTCGGTTCTTTCCGGGTATCTCCTCTTATTCTTGTTTCTGCCGTATGTAAAATGGATTTTGTGTAAAAACTGTGGAATGTGCAATAAACATACACCAATCACCTTGTCTTACATCATCACTCTTACACTTTTTGTGCCACATCGTTACTTTGCACTTTTAGGCAATGATACTGTAAATGGGATTCGGTCAATAGGAATTAAGAATGTACCAAGTAAACACTCATAACTTTCTAGAAACAAAATCAAAATCAGTTTGGGTCAATGGGTGTAAATTAAGGATAAAAATTATCTATCAAGAAAACATAATTGAACCAAAGGCAATTGCGGAGATGGGAAACTATGGAATGAAAATGTTAAATTGGAAATTAGAGACAAATTAAGTAATAAAGTGAACGTATAGCATTCATAAAACAAAAAAAAAGCAAACATTACAAAGTACACGCATAAAAAGGCAACAAGCATATACCTGATGAAGTTTTAAATCGAGAAATGCTTCTTTGATTTCTCTTTCTCCTTTCAATTCATGATTTATAGCCCTACAAAATGTGCTTTGATGCTAGCAGATTTATCTATCCAACAAACAATTTCAAAAGGTTCAATTAATTAAAATAAATCATAAATTCACAAATAATAATAATATTAAACAAAACCAATGTAGAAATAAGTCTGCATAAATCCAGACAATGGCTTCAGTGTGAAACAGTCAGATCATTGATATAAGAATTAAATTATCATCATAAGCAAAATAAACATTGATTTAAATTAATCAAACATTAAAGCCAAAACTAAAATTATTAAGAAATAATAATTTAATAATTTAGTATGCTCAGACAGCCAAGGGTTTCATAATCAACTTCTGAGTATGATCCCAGATCAGAAACTCTAGTCCACAAAATTGGCTCGTCACAGGACACAAATCAAATTACCAAATACTACGACAATTTCACAAATATTCCATACCCAAAAATCTATAATTTGAATGAACTACACATTACATCTACCTATAATCAACTGCAATCAGAATCAAATTTGAATTCTTCCACTGTTGAATTAAATAGTAACAATGTTGGTGGCGTTTCCAAGACCAAATGGTATGATGATGAAACCACAAATCAGGATGACCACAACATGGATATGGCGTCCGAGCCATTATACCAGGAGGAACCATGCATCCCCGGAATTGGTAATGGACGCAATGGAAAACAATGATCCTAATATTTTAACCCTCATACCAAATAAAATGCATTTATTCAAACAATATTCCTAATGATTTTATGCAAATGAAAATCATCCCTAATAATTACGGTGCTCAGTGGAAGGAGAAGTCGTTAAAATTGAAGGCTCACGGCGAAACCTTGCGGTTACGTCCACTGCCAAAAACACCTAAGTGCTTCATCTCATCATAGCACCATTAAAAAATTAGTACTCCATATAACACATTTCCTAAGTAACAAAAACTAGGTGGTAACTACAGCACAGTTAAGAACAAATACATTAAATTGAAATACATGCAACGACCAAATGTACAACATTTGAAACAAACACTAAAAACATACAAACATTGGCTTCAGTGTGTGTAACAATCAGATCATTGATAGAGATCTCACTGAAATCCGCTAAGATAATTAAATTATCATCATAAGCCAATTTAGCACAATTAGAATACAAAAAACAAAGATATCTTAAAAAAGGGTGAGAGCCAACACTATTATTTTGGGAAATGAAAATTGTCAGAAAAAAAATACTAATTTTCAAAATTTTGGTGTGCTCAGACAGCCAAGGGTTTGATAATCAACTTCTAGGTAATTACCCAGATCAGAAACTCTAGTCCACAAAATTGTCTCGTCACAGCACACAAATAAAACCTAAAATATCAACTTCGAAAAAAGGAGACAAGAAGAGGAATCACAAAACAACAAATACAGAAACTCAAATTCATAAAGGCGCAACCTTCAGGAAAATTCCGACTCGAAATCAGAGAACAAGATGAACCCTAAGCTGCTATTCGATTGCCCAAATGAATGCGACGAAGAGGAAGATGCAAATGCAAAAGATTTGACAATAAGTTTGATTAAACAGGCAGTGAAGAATGAGAGTGTGAAACACTAAATTAGGGTTTATGGATAATGGGCCGAACGCAGATGCAATAAATCTGGACCGGGCTGGAACTTAAAGCCCAAAACCATGATGAACAAATCGCTAATTTGTGATAAAAGAAAATTATAGCCTTTTATAATAAGTAACTTTAATTTTAAGTTTAAACAAACGAGCTTAATAATTAATGCCACAGATTTTTACTCAAAAACTCGGCTAATTTTAAAATTTTTATCAACCATTAAATAATTACTATAATTTTCATACATATTTTAAGTATATTTTACGTTATGCAATATCCACATTACATATTTATTTTAAATAACTTGCATTATTTAATAAATAAATTTTAAAATATATATTATATTTCAATTAAAAATTTAATTAATAAATATTTTTAAACATAAATTACAGTTTAGATAATCATATGCAATTTATACCCGCCATTAAAGGTTATTTTGGATAAATTTTATTTCAAATTATAAAGAAGAAAACATTATTAATCCATATAAAAAAATAATTAAAATACATTTCATTTAATTAAATTAAATTCATTTTTAAAAATTTTTTTATGCATAAATATTCAATTCATTATTAAAATAATATTAAAAACCTAAAATTACATTTTTAAAATTAAAAAATTATAAAGCAAATTTAGAAATATATTTATGAAAAAGTTTTTACAAATTAAATTTAAGAAAGATGTAACTATATAGGTTAAATTTATTTTTATTCATTAAGTATTGATACGAACATTAATTACATTTTGATGAACAATTAATCATCCTTAAAATTAAATACACAAAGTTAGTAACAATATCATTAGTATAAATTACAACTTTTAAGTAAATGAAAAAAAAATTATATTTTTTCAAAACACACCATTACAAGCAGTTTGTTTTCAATATTAGCATAATTAATGATATTGCATTTCTTTTAATTTTTCTGAAAGGTTTTGATTTCGTGAAGAAGATGAAGACTTGGGTTGAGAATTCGCAAAAGTTGTCTTATGTTTCTCCATATGAAAATGTTTTTCATCTCGACTCAAATAGTGACCAAGCAGAGAAATGGACTGTGGCAATATTGCATGAGTTGTTTTCTCTTCTAGTGTCAAAGAAGACAGAAAGAGAAAATTTGCTTTTCTTTAGAGAGTGTTTGGGTTGGCCATGAGATTTAAAAAGACTTTGGTTCATCATCCTGGTGTATTTTACATTTTGAATAAGATTAGGACTCAGACTATCATACTTAGAGAGTCTTATAGTAGGGATTTTTTGGTTAAGAAACATCCATTGGTGGGTATGAGATGTTGATACATTAATCTTATGCACAAAACTTAGGAGAACAATGAGCAAGCTTATTTGGTGGTTGATCTTGATGTTAACAAAGTGATTTTGTGGATGATCATGAAATTGAAGCTTAGCTTTTGAGCCTGAAGTAGTTTCTATTCAAGCTATCTAACACATCAATTAAGTCTGATTTTCAAATTTTGACTGTTAAAATGTTTAATTTATGATCTTAATTTTGGTAATGTAAATGCATTTTTTTTATCATGTAATGTCTTGTAAATTTATATTAGTTGGCAGTGACACTAATGCTACTGTAGCTGTCAACAATCACAGTAGGGGGGAGCGGGTGTTTGCCATTCCTTGACATGCTAAAGTTTCATACGAGTTTCAAGCATAATAATGGCTCATTGTGGTTGTTGGGGTTACAATTTTTGACAGGGACATAATATTTGTTTTTCCCATGCTGAATTTGGATCCTGTATGACTGATTGGGGAAGCTTATTTGTTTCCTTCACCCATAGCATACATATGAAGCATGTTGTGTTTAGTTCCTTGTGTTTTTATTGCACACAAATATGTGGTGTTCCTTCCTACATTTTTATTCTTCAATTCAATGATTCTTAGGAGAAATTTGCAGTCCTTACTTTTAACTGGCATGAAAGGCAAGAAAGATTTCTAATATAGTCAAGGAAATCCTCACTTAATTTAAAAAAAAAATTGGAAAACAAATGAAAAAAATATAGAACTTAAATCCTAATCACAAGCAGCTAAAATTCAGCCATTGTGTAGTAGATACTTTCTAACTCTAGCAAATCATTTCATCTCTTTCCAAATCCCTCTGCATGTATACTGCTTCTCATCTAAAAACTTCCCTCAACCTTCCAACTACAAGTTCTAAATTCATTGACAAATTTCATTTTGTCTTCACATAGTTTCAACCTGGTCCTGGTCTTCCCCCAGTTGTCAAAGTCACACCTCAAGCCTTTTCCATCCACAAAGAAGAAATGGTTGTTCATAACTCTCCCACTAATCGTGAAGAAACCGTTTAGAGGCTCTCAAGGCTTTTAATGTTTGTTGGCACGACAAAATTGCCTCTTTATGTAATTGAGAAGCTAAAGTGGGATATGGGTCTTCCTCATGATTATGTGACAACCTTTAGGCTGATTACCCTGATTATTTTGATGTTTGTGTTGTGGAAGATCCGTCATTTGAAAAAAAATTACTTGCTTTAGAGCTTGTTTAATGGAGAAAGGAGCTTTTTGTGTCTGAGTTAGAAAAGTGGGCAATGAGCTTGGGCATAACTGGAGATAAAGGAAAGCATGATATTGCATTTCCCTTAATTTTTTTGAAAGGTTTTGATTTCGTGAAGAAGGTGAAGACTTGGGTTGAGTATTGGCAAAAGTTACCTTATGTTTCTCCATATGAAAATGTTTTTCATTGCGACTCAAATAGTGACCAAGCAAAGAAATGGACTGTGGCAATATTGCATGATTTGCTTTCTCTTCTAGTGTCAAAGAAGACAGAAAGAGAAAATTTGCCTTACTTTGGAGAGTGTTTGGGGATGGTCGTGAGATTTAAGATGGGTGGAGTAGGTGTTTGCCATTCCTTGACATGCTAAAGTTTCATGTGAGTTACAAGCATAATGATGGCTCACTGTGGTTGTTGGGGTTACAATTTTTGACAGGGACATAATATCTGTTTTTCCCATGCTGAATTTGGATATGGTATGACTGATTGGGGAAGCTTATTTGTTTCCTTCACCCATAGCATACATCTAAAGCATGTTGTGTTTAGTTCCTTGTGTTTTTATTGCACATAGATATGTGTTGTTCCTTCCTACATTTTTATTCTTCAATCCACTAATTCCTAGGAGAAATTCGCAGTCCTTTAACTGGCATGAAAAGTAAGAAGATTTCTGATTTAGCTGAGGAAATCCTCACTTAATGTAAAAAAATGGAAAACAAATGTAAAAATATAGAACCTAAATCCTAATCACAAGCAGCTAAAATTCAGCCACCGTGTAGTAGATACTTTCCAATTCTAGTCAATTCATCACAACTTCTGTTGGGAGTTGAGTTGAATTTCCTGTTTTAAGGAACCTGTGCAGCCTTTGTTTGGCAAGGTTCCAACCCCTACTAGGCCGCCTTATTTGCTACACTAGTACTTTGTATTGAAGAGAATGTTTGTTAGGCATGAAAATATTATGTGATTCACTATTCTAAATGCCACAATGGTGACAAAATAACAAAGAAAGTAAATGTCGTGGGTGTAGGCATTGGTTGTTGTTGGAATTCAGGATAGATGATATTGAGTATTCTTAAGAACGGAATTTGAGCTTAATTCAATCTTATAAAACCAGCTTGTAAGGTAAGGTCTAAATCCACTTATATACTATAATTTAACTTTATGTTTAGTCGATGTGAGCTCTTCAACACACTCTCTCATACCAAGAATTAGATATATGGAGTGTAGGACTAGGGAGAAATAACAAAAGCAAAAGAGGCCCACGAGGCCCGAAAGGTCCAAGCCCAACAAAATTAGGGTTCTAGAGAACAACAGAACGTTCTAGAATTTGTTTGATGTTTAGGATGCAGTTGTATAAATCATCAATGTGTACTTGACAGTAATTTATGAAGAATCTTTTTCACCATTTTCATTGTGCTTGCTTATCTGTTTCTAATATGGTATCAGAGCTCCTGACCAGGAGCTCTGCTGATACCCACTCATTGTTTATATAACCGCTTGTCGGCTTGCCATCACTGCATCTCCGCTACCTGTGCCGCCGCTGCCCGCGCCTCCGCTGCCGAACCCACTCACTGTTCATCTAATTAAAGACGTATTCAGAAACTGAAACAAATCAATGTGTAGTTTCAAAAATAAATATCTAACATGGAACATCTCTTAGCCTAGGGATATTATTGTACAAACTTCATTGATACAGTTTTTGGAAGATGCACTTGTTGTAGGCATCTCAGCCTAAAGCTTCTCGTTCATCTCGATCATGTCAAAGATCCCATTGACGGTGATAGCTCCTAACAATGACATCATCGTTTGAAGCAAATCAACTTCGCAAGCGCATCAAATCCTTTCACTCGCAGGCAAAAATCAAATACACGCAGCCATGATCCGCGACCTTAATGTTGCCATTCGAACCTTCCACGCCACCCTCCTAGTTGAGGCATAACTGACCTTAAGGTGGTCACCACTTAGTTGTTGGAGATAATGAGAAAATTGAAATCACCGAGTGGTGGTAGGTTCAAAATGGGATATGCAAAGCACATGTTGGGCCCAACATTGAACTTTGAAAACAAGTTCGTGAACTTGGTCGAGAGAATATCCAAGTTACTTGAAAATGAAAATTGATTTAGAGAGCCTTACTGTTCTAATTTTGAGTGTTTGGTGAGTTTCAAGTGTTTTCTGAACATTCTGAGGGCATTGGTAATGGCATCATGTATCTCAAATGTTGAGGCATGCTTCTTGTCAGCCTCTCTAGATGGAAAGCTCCCAACTGGATTTTCCTTTCTTTTATTCCCCTCCGTAAGCACGTAGTGAGCATATCAAAGGACATTATCTATCGATTTGGTATGAAGCTGTCCAAATTCTCTTTACAACTCTAGGTAAAGGGTAGCATGATCGTGTCTTGAGGGTTCTAGAATAACTCAAAGATCTTGCATGCATAGTTAGGAGAAGAAAACAAAAACACAAACCGAAAAGAAGAAGAAACAATCTAAAGACAACACAAATGAACAGAGAATAAAGTGCAATGCAAAATCCTGCAGAAATAGATTATTAGACAAAATAAAATCAGATAAAAGGGATTAGTAACAAAAATGATAAAGAGCCCTCAGTGAAGTTTGAGTGTAGGAAAATAAATAGAGAGAAATTTAAATGGTGAAGGATTTGAAGTAGGATTGTATATGATATTGAAGATAGCCTTCTTAGTGAAATCGGGCTTAAAAGAGTTCATCCAAGATATTCCAAAACTATTGCATGACAGGGAATGGTATTCTAAGATATTCCAAGGCCAAGATGCAGGCATCAGGTGATCAAATTTTATATGGCAAGTACTCAATTCGGTATGCACAATTGGGAAAAAGTTATTTGGCTTGAGTTGAGTGAGCATACTTGTTTCGTTTGGATGTGGACCAAAAGTGAAGAGAGAAAGAGTGGCCAAGATTGAGACTATTGAATAAAGGGCTCGGGATGTTGGCTTTCCCAACCTTCTCGGCCATCTCGGCTTTTCCTGCTGAAGGTTTAGGAGTAATTCCGTATGATGTTTGTCGCTCTCAAGTTTGTTGACTTAGATCTTGAATAATGCTTCTTGTTGATATTGTTGAATTCTTTGAACTATTTGTTAACGGATTATCAGCAAGTGTACTGAGTCCTCAAGTAGTATAATAAATAAGATGAGTATCGTCTCCACACGGAACGTAATTTAATTGAAAACCAAATATATATCAATAGATGATGAATAAAAACAATTAACAATAATGAGTTTGTGTAACAATTTAAAGAAAAGTAATAGAAAGTAGTTAAAAGAGATGAAATTAATAATAATAAAAGCCTTGGGATTGAATTGTAACTGACTCTCCTTCCCATACACTCATATTAAATAATTATGTCATTTTATTAAATTACCCTTCTATGCAAATAAAAACATTTTCAACTTGATTCCTCTAATATTGTAATTCATAAATTAAAATATCTAGCTCTATTCCTAGTTACCAGATTAAATTAATCAGCATTAAGAGCATTTGTAATGAACAGTCATTACGTTACACTTCATTCCTGAACGTATACCTGTAATGAGTTAACGTTTATTTCCAATTTCAAATAATGTTTTCCGGTCAAAATAAGAAATCTGAGATATACGAAAGTTTAAAGAAAACGTTAATGAGAGTAATTAAATTGAATGACATAAAAATAATATTAAGAGTGCATATAAAAGTGAGACTTTACATTCAATCCCCAAGAAGAAAAGAAATTAGCTACGCATGGTAGCCATGAAAACACATGGAAAAGGAAAAAGGAAAATTCTTGATTGCAAAAGTGCTTCCAAAGATCTTCCAAAAGATGATGATCCCTTTATTCATTTTAGCCTTCCTTTTATAAAAGATCCCTGCTGTTTGTTACAAAGTGGTTGTTATTTTGCAATTCACACTTCAATGGCGTTGACGCCTTCGTTCAGAACTTCTTCTCTGATCTAAGTGAGTTTTAGCTCAAGCTCTTCCTTTAGCGTAAGCAAGAAGTCACTTAAAATCTGTTTTTCTGCTCCTTTCCTTAATTCCAACATTCCTCATTCTCTCTTTCTTCAAATCTTACCTAAATCTCAACAACATTCTCTTTCCATAACCAAAAACGCATTAAACAGAAAAATAAAGAATAAAATCCCTAACTAAACAAAATCCTTAAAAATCCTATAATTAAAACAGAATAAATGCTAAAAATCCTAACAAATATATATGTAATTAACCAATTATTAACAGTTATCACTATTATTGTCGATCCTGTGGTGTGCACCAAAATGTTCCTGGTCGGAATATTTTAATGAGATAAATGATTAGGTTGAGGTGAGTGAGTAGGTGTGGGTCCAACTTTAAGCATTGAGGTTCTTCTCTTCAAACTCAGATTAAAGGTACTCTGACTTTTCAAATCGTCTCTTTGTACTCAGTCTCAGCCTGTTGCTCTGTATTCGGTCTCGACCTCTTACTTTGTACTCGGTCTCGACCTCTTACTTTGTACTTGGTCTTAGCTTGCTGTTTTGTACTCGATCTCTGCCTGCTGCTGAAAAATGGGGTGTACCTGCAAAAAGTACTCTGACGATCAAGTTAGTAGATGTAAGAGTAAAGATGAAGATATATCCCCTTTACCTGTAAGGGATACCACTTTATTTATAGGAATGGTTGTGGACTTCAATCACTATTCCTTAAGACCCATAACTATTAACTTTATTAGTTAAATGATTTTTATTAATTATTATGGTTAGTACCTGTTTCTAGATTCATGACGTCAATTGTGGTGAGAATTTAAGTTTGGGTTAACTTTCTAAACCAATTTCGAATAATAAATTTGTAAGTCATTCCTAAATTATAACGAGAACTTGAACTTTCTAAAATATATTATAAAATAAATAAATAATATTTGTTTAAGAGATATAAACAACCTTTTGAGATATTTTGGCGATGTACATAAACACCGGTAGGTATTATTAAATGAAATAATAACTTGACATTTTTCTTTTATATATATATATATATATATATATATATATATATATATATATATATATATATATATATATGAATCAAATGAAAATAAGGACTTGAAATAAAATTTCATTTTTTCTTAAGAAATCAAATATAAAAACATTGGATTTAAACTTAAAATCAAATTAATAATTTATTCAAATGATATTTAAACTTATTTTACCTTTAATATTTTATATATTTTCTTTTCTTACATATATAATCATTTGTTGGTAATAATATAGTCAAAGTTTTTGTGAATAAATCTGGTTAAGTACGGAGTTTGATTCTTTCAAGTCTTCATTACCTATTATCTTATTACTGTTTTATAAGCAATTATAAGAAAAAGAAATGTAATAAAATATTAAATTAATTTTTAAATAGTAGTGTTTGTCGGAATGGGTTTATTATTAAAACAATTTTAATATGGTAAAAAGGTTAAAATTTTATAAAGAAATTAAAAATATTTTTACATTTAATTTTATATTATATAAAACATATATATCTATTATGCTGACATTTATTATAAGAATGTGACAGAATAACATTCAAATAATAATGTGTCATTAACTTTAGATAAAGATGAAATCGAATTAATTAATTTTAAGTTAATTTTTAACTTACTATTTTAATAAATAAAAATATTTTTATTATTATCAAATTAGTGTTGACTTTATTTATACTAATTAAAATAATTATTAAAAATGAATAAGATTAATATCAACCTAATTGACACTAATTTTATTTATTTTTAATTTTTATATTTATTTATATTAGTATTGGTTAAGTCGAGGATAATTGTATTTATATGATGAGTTCCAATATCATAGTGATAAAAATTAAGAAAATAAGAATAGTAAATTATTTTTAATCTGAATTTGAATATTTAAATTTAATGAAAAAATTATTTAATTTGTGTGAGTTTGATTTAACTAATTAGAATACACAATTTTTCTATCTCATTTTTTTATATAGACATTTTTTACTCATCTCCTTTATTTACATTCATATTTTTCGTCCACACTCATATTTTATCTACACTTATTTTTTTCGTCCACACTCATTTCCTTTATTAATTATGATCCTTTATTAATTATGAAAGAATTTTGATTTTGTTGTTAAAAAATTATCAAGAATAAAATCGTCACGATTGAAATAGTTACGAATAAAATTACCACTAGCTTGGATGAAAGGTTGTTACCAACTCGGCTAAATTAAATCACACACAAAGCAACATTGTTAAAGCCTTAGTTTACTCGGAACTTGTTATCTTCTCGGTCAAATAGTTAAAAGAATAAGGCATCGATCTTTTAAAAAAATGTATGCATTTTATGTTCAACGAAAGTTAGAGAACTGTCATAGTTTAACAAGCTTACGTGTTTTGATCGAAAAATAATTACAAAAAAAAATCAAGATGTGTTTGGTAAAGTAATAGTTAATTTGGCTAGATTTCACTTCTTAAAAGTATCAATAAAAAAAACATCCATAACATTCAAGATTCTTTTAAGTCTTTTTAATTTAAGGTTGGAATTGTATGCAGTCTCAAAGACGATTACATGTTAGACCGACCAAACAGATTATAGGAGGACCTAGTAACGTTCACTAAATAAGAGACATCATCTTGAAAAAGAGTTATCATGTATCACATGTTTAACTTTCAAATATGCTAATGTTAACATGGTAGTTAACAAAAATATCGCCCCATTATCGATATATGGATTGAGGCAAAGGTCGTTTCTCATGTGGTGTATTTAATTATTTGGTATTTCCACCATTAATGTAATACGATTCTGACCCACATTATCTAAATTTGATCTCATTTGACCAAGCTTGGCTGAGTACGTTACAACATTTAAACTTATTGAATACAGAAGTTTGGATGTGTTAATGAGAAATTAAACTAATTTAATATAAGCTACAAATTTAAAGTTCGTATCTAGCAATGAATGGAATGAATGAAGAGTGAAAATAAGACATAACACAAATCATATAAAATGATAGAAAATGGGAAAAGGATTGATTAAAAAATAGGAAACATAACACAAATCATATAAAAAGATAGAAAATGAACAAAGATTGACTAGAAAAAAAGGAGGATAGGAAGAAAAAAAGAATAATAGATATTCTAGCTATAAAATAACCTAAGTTTTTTTTTTTCACTAGAACAATATTAATTATAGAAAAAGATCAATATAGTTGAGTCAAATTACATTATTTTAGAATGACATAAAATAAAACCTATTGTAAATCAATTAATCATATGATGTAAAAATCACTTTATATTATATCATTTTATTGATTAAACGACCTAAATAAATCCAAGATTTATGTTAATTGAGAATCTACCTTATATTACGCATTAAATTATTTTTTAAAAATAAGAAATGTATCATCTATTATGTTTGTCTTTTGTGTTTGCATTTTGTTTTTAGTGTTCTAGTCTTATTTTAGTGAGGAGATTCATTTTTATTGTCTCTTATTTGTTCAATGAATCTAATTTAAAAAGTCAGTTTTATAAAATATAGTATTTGTAAACTTACAAATTTGTAAATTTAATTTCAAAATTTAATATTCTAGTAATTTGTATAAATAATTTAAGATTAATACTTTTAACTATTTCCTCATTATGGAAGAGTGAATTTAAAAAATATGTTCAATAAAGTGAAGTTTGTATCCATTAAAATAATATAATTTGGTCATATATTTAGGGAATGTGAGTTCTGTAACATATGACATCCTACATTTACACTAAGGACATTGAGTTGATGAAAAAAACATCAAGAATATCAGGGGTGGAAATCGATGGGATCCTCATAGTAGATAAAACAATAAGCTCAACTAATCTTGATTAGAATAGACTCTTAATGACTTTGATATCATATTAAGGTAGTGGATTTGTTGGGTCATTAAGAACTTAGTCTAGTTTGTTCAGTCTTGTGTCACCTATTATTGTTAATCTCTCGCTTGATATTATCAGCATAAACACTTGGTATCTTAGCTTGGAGAAATGCATTAGAGATCACTTATCGACTAAAAATCTTGAACAACGTTTATTTAAATATTAAAAAGTATAACTTGTGTTAAAAATTTTAGCTCACTAAAGATAGAAAATAAAAGAGAAATTTGCAAAATTAAAAATTAAGAATGTCTGAATGTTGCTTAAAAAAAATCTTAAAAGGTCTAACATGATGTATGTATTTGAAATTACATTAAATAATAGAAGTAAAATATAAAAGTTAAACTTAGTAGATAACAAAAGTTTTTATCAAAAATTTATTCAAAATTGAAATAAGGCAACTCTAACCTAAAGACCGAAAAGGTATAAAAAAAAACTCATATAAACAAGTATATGGTGTTTGTAGCATTTAATGTATGCCCATTAAGCTCACATTCAGATTCTTATTCGTCTTCGATTTTTTATTTCACAAGTGAAGACAATTTTTACTGTAAATTTATGTAACTGGTTTAAGCATGCTGACATATTTTATATTTTTATAATCATAAATGAAATATAGAAGTTGTGGATATCAATTTTAATGATTGACAAAGCAAAGCAGTTAAAAAACACAAATACAACACTATTACACAACTATATCACGGAGGTCTTCTAAATTGAAATGAAATGCCTTAAGTACAAGTTCCAACCAATTCTCACAAGAAAAAGTGAAAAACCATACAAAAATCAATATCATAGAAAGCACCTTAATAACAAAATAAGTAAAGAAAATAATGGGCTTCGGATTACTCTTCCTCTGATTCTTCTGAAACTACTCCTGATTCATCTGATTCTTCTAAAACTACTTCTGATTCATCTGATTCTTCTAAAACCTCTTCTGGTTCACCAATGACGACATCTTTGATGTGTGATATTTTGGCCCAAAACTCTCCCACATGAGGCTGATATTTTTTCCATAACACAACACAATCTTCAATCGTCAAGCTTTCAAGCGCGGCGAGGTGATGCATATCGTCTGGGAGAGATACCAACTTTGGACAATACCTTATATCAAGTGCTTTCAGATGAGTCATAGTTGTTAACCAATCTGGAAGTGTTTCAATATTCTCGCAATTTGTAATTTGCAAGCTCTGTAAGGAGTTGGCAGCTTCTTGAAGCCATTTAGGCAACGCCATCAGCTGTGATAAACTTGAAAATACAACAAGTTTTAACTTCAGCTTGGGCCTTTGTTCTTCATGATGGCCCTTCCACAGTTCTAAGTCCAAATTACCACACTCTGCAACACACAAACTTTCAAATTGAGGAAAATTTTTACCATCCAGCGACAAAGACTTTAGACTGTGACAGTTCGCAACGTACAATGCTTTAAGAGCAGGAAATTTCACACCTCCGGAGATAGACTCCAAATTATGGCACTCATTCACAAACAAAGTTTCTAATTGAGGAAAATTTTCACCATCTAGCGACAGAGACTTTAGACTCTGACAGTCCTGAACGAACAATGTTTTAAGTGTAGGGAAGTTCACTCCTCCAAAGATGGACTCCACGTTATGGCATGAATCAACATTCAAGGTTTGAAGCGAGCCCAAGCTGGTGATCTCATTCACAGGCAAAACACTTTGCTTTACGCTAAACTCCAAAAAACGGAGACTGATTAACTTTCTTAATCCTTCGGGCAATGCTTCCAGCTCCGGGCATCCGCTAAGGCTCAACAGTTGCAAACTTTGGAGCTTGCAAATAGATTCTGGGAGTCTCTTAATGTTGAGATTGTTGCTAACGTCCAAATATCTCAAATGTTTCAATTTAGCAATGGTACGGGGCAAAGTCTCGAATGTCGCACCTTTTAAACTCAAAACACGCAAGCATTTGAACTTTGACAGACACGTATTTAGTAAAGCTTCACCGTTGGCATCTGCTGCACCATTTAGAAACAGTATGGTTCTCACAGCTGCTGATTTTTTGTTGACTAAATTGCCAAACAATTTGCTTTCACCAAAAGACAAATGCCGAACATTATCCGGAATACTTTGAATGTTGGAACTTACATGTAGACACTCATCCTTTGCAACAAACAGAGCGAGATCATGCACCAAATCATGTAATCTAAAAAGATTAAAAGTTCCAAAGTTTTCAAAATCTTGAAGAAAAGATCTTGAATGAAGTTCATTCAAATATTCATTGCCCACATCTTCAAGTGTCCTATTCTTTTTTGGTAATGCAATGAGTCCAAGTGCCCCCCAAAGCCAAGTCATTTCATTATCACAGAATTGATAATCCTTTGGGTAAAGGGAAAACAATGCAAAACATTGCCTCAAATAGGACGGCATGAGATCATAACTTAATTTCAATGCAGGTAAAATGTCGTCGCTCTTCTGAGGCATATTCCAAATTTCATTCTCTCTCACATACTCCCATTCACTTGCCTCAAATTTCAAGAATAATAAACTCCCCAATGTTCTCAGTGCCAAAGGAACCCCTCTGCATTTCTTCACAATTTCTTCCCCAATATTTACTAAGTGAGGATGCTTTTCCTCTTCTCCTTCTTTAAATGCCCATTTGACAAACAGAGACAACGAATCCTTCTGAGACAGACCTTCTAAAATGTGGGAGGGAGTTGTGCCCATCATGGAAGCAATTGAATGACTACGTGTGGTCACTACAATTTTACTTCCTGCTGCATTTACCTGGATTAAATTCCTCAGCTCAACCCATTTAACACGGTCATCGTTCCATACATCGTCCAAGACGAGAAAGAATCTTTGACCGGAAAGTTTGAGTTTCAGTTGATTTTGCAGTTGCTCTAGATCCAACATGTTCAAATTCTGTTGATTAGGAGGAGCATCTTGATCATTGGCAGAATTGATGATTTTGATAATAAGTGTTTTAATGTCAAAGTCATCAGAAACACACACCCACATCTTCAATGGAAAACACTCCTGGATCCTCTTGTCATTGAACACAAACTTTGCGAGAGTAGTCTTTCCCAAGCCTCCCATCCCCACAATGGGGATAACAGAAAGACTTGTATCATCATCATTAGAATTCTGCTGCATCAAAAGATTTATGATCTTCTCTTTATCGTGTTTCCTTCCTATCACATCTGAATCACTCATACGGGAATGTGTCATATCTCTCTGATGCACAACACGTGTGTCAACATCAATTATTTGAAGACTAAACTTATGCCTATCAGCTGCAACCTTGTCTAGTCTGTTGTTGATATCTTGAATTTGTTGAGCCATTTGGTAACGAAAAAGAAGTGGATTAGAGGTTGAGAAGAAGTGACTTACCTTGTCTTTGGTGCTACCATGAGCTCTGACCACTTTCTTTCGCAGTGTTTGACACTCAAATTCATCCAAAAGATCTTCAGCATCGGAGAAAACAGTTTTGAGCTGAGTGAGCCATTCTCGCAGTTGATGATTATGCTCCTGCTTTTGCTGCGCATCTAACAGCACAGCCTTGACTAAAGAGAGAGTGTTTGAAAGGTCTCTAAGATTGTCGTATAAACCCACCACTCGAGAAGCTTCTTCAAAAGCGTGAGAAGCAAGCTTTGCTATGAGTGACTCTGCGATGCTGAAGAGAAATGATTCCGCCATTGTTAGTTAGAAATGGAAACTGCAGAGACGAGAGATGAGATGCCAAGGAAGAACAGCCTTTCTAAGTCAACTTCGTTGATAAATGGATTCCAGATCTACTCAATAACCAATGCCACTTGCTTTGCTCCAATGATTGTGTTCACAAATTTTTATAATATCATTTACAGAAAATAGAAATGGTTAAGCAAAAGAAACATTTTTATAAATTATAAAAATTAGTAATTGTAATATATTATGAGATTGGAGAAAGTTGTCCAAAGCCACTGAGAGAGTAGCGTAATCTAAACAAAATAAACAATGATACCGTAATTAAAAAAAGGTTATAAAATAATTTTTTCTCAAAATGTATTTAGCCGAATCTTAAAAGTTGTTGAAACTGTAGAATATAAACATTTTTTATTTAATTTGTTTGAAGTTTTTAATGGAGGGATATCTAATAATGATTTATGCTTAAGAATAAGAAATATTATAATATGTACTTTATATACGTTATTTTCCAGATTTATTAAATAAGCAAATTAATAAAACATAATTCATTTTCTTTACTTATATTTTACGTTGTGTCATGTTCTTTTAGTTTATTGAGTCTTACTTTAATAACAAAATGATATTAAAAAAAAAAAACCTTTATCTTTTAAGAGATATGTTAACTGAAAAGTATAAATGGAAGGAGACATAATTTATCATAATTTTTGTTGGTGAATATTATAAAAAAATATAATTAGATATTATAAATATTATATATAATTAATTATTTAGTTTTTAGATATTATAGAATTTATGGATATTATATATAATCAATTATTCTATATTCTTTTCTGTTATTTTTTTATTATATATAGCTTTTTTGTAAATGGTATATTTGATTCAATAAATTCTTTTATATATTTTTTTTAATATGACATTAGTAGTGATTTTTATACATTTATTTTCTTAATCTTTTTGATTTTTTTTTCTGGTGGATGAATCTACTATTTTTATACTCACTCTTTGCATTTAAAGTCGAGAAAAGTGCATACGACTCACTCTTTGGATTTAAAGTCGAGAAAAGTGCACTCGTGTGTATTGATTATGGAATTACCAGCGGTACCAAAATCAATTCACTATGGAATTGTCAACCATACCAAAATCAATATTATAGGTTGGTTGATTATCCATCCAACTATAAAAAGAACAATTTCCTTGACACCTATTAACCAAGCTTCTACTTCTTTTCAATTTACATCACGCAAAAATTGTTAAATCTCCTCCAGGTCTAACATCAAATGTCACACAATCAATTATTATTAATTTGTTGAACTATGATGTAGTTGATCAATCCAACACCTTTTATGAAGAACTTGAATATTAGAAATGATCTTAAAGATATAGAGGTTTTTTAGGATATATTGTGCAGATTAGGATTTTGAGTAAGTTTTTATCTTAAAATTATAGTTAGAAAACTTTTCACATTTAATTAAAGCTTGTTTAATGTTAAATTATTTTTTAATTGATTAAAAAATGTTTTGAAATTGTTAAATTTTTTTATGTAGGCACTAGTAGAAAAACTATTTTATATGACAGGATATGATGTTGGTTAAAACGAAACCGACGTAAACAAAAACACAGTGACAATTTTATAAATATTGGAAATGATATCACGTCGGTTGGCCCATAAAACCGACGTGATATGTGTGTGAAGAAACCACAAATAAACATGTGAATTTTTTTAAATTGGAGGTGCACATATCACGTCGGTTACCAATGTAAGAACTAATGTAATATGTGTGAGAAGAAAAAAAATAAAAAACTTAAAACTCTTAAATTTAAGAGGTATATCACGTCAGTTAGTAGGGTGTAAAATATGTGTGAAAAGTTTACAAGAAAACAAGTGAATTTTTATAAGTTGGCGATGCACATATCATGTCAGTTCACAATGTAAAAACCGATGTGATGTGTGTGAGAAGAAAAAATAAAAAATTTTAAACTCTTAAATTGGAAGAGGTATATCACGTCGTTACTAGAGTAGAAATCGACATGATATGTGTCTGCAAAAGCTAAAAAAAATTGAAAATATGGATATATCACGTCGGTTATTACATTGGAAACCGAGGTGATATGTTCCTTTAATAAAGATTAGGTCAAAATTTATGGCTTTCGCTGGAGATATGTCGTCGGTTGGTTTTTATAACTGACGTTATATGTCCCTACGAGGTTTGGGAAAAAATTTAGTAAAACTAGGGTTCGATACTATCTTGGTTCCTTGTGTCTAGCTGACGTGATATCATCTAATATTTCCACTCCCAACCACTGATTTTCACTTACTTTTCCCCTTCTCCTCTCTTCGCGCACGCTGTCCCCCTCTCCTCCACACTACCAATCGCCGTTCATTTTGGTCCTGTCCTCCACCTTCATTTTGCTCTTCTCCTCCACATTACCATTCTCACCTCCGCTCTTGGTTGACATTTTCGACGTTCTCACCTCTGCTCCTCATCTCCACACTGGTATGCATTTTG
>Ga0209489_103572_pt1 | contig 30084 bp, 16 predicted proteins | sample SiratrowhiteBW_FD_187527 | JGI IMG/M metagenome (GOLD analysis project Ga0209489, IMG submission 187527) | Root nodule microbial communities of legume samples collected from California, USA - Siratro white BW (SPAdes) (version 2) | ecosystem: Host-associated > Plants > Roots > Nodule | place...
TTTTTCCCCCCCCCCCCCCCCATTTGACACATGGGTACTTTGGTCATTGAATTTTACGTGGCAGGGACATTTTGGGTAGCAGTGTTCTGAAAACCAAAAGCCATTTGTGTGCCTCTCTCTCTCACTCTTTCACTCTCTTCATCCCTCTACACACTCTCTCACTCTCTCTACACTCTCAATTTCTCTACTCTCTCACTCTCTCTTCCTCCACTCACTCTTTGGCTCTCTCGCTCTTTCTTCGTCTGTGTGCTCTGGAGCTCTCTCTACGTCTCTTCGCCAACTCGCTCTCCAGGTCCGTCTTCATCTTTGCGCTCTTCGTCCACCTCCAGGGTTCGTCAGCATAAGGTTGGTTTTTTATGTCCGAAAAGCGTGTAAAGGTTGCTATTTTAATTGATTTTTCATACAGAAGGATGTTTTTCTTCATTTATCAAATGATTTTCGTGTGAAGTTTGGTTTTTATGTTGTTTTTGATGAAAAAGGAAGTCTTTTTGGTGGTTTAACAAATCTATTTTTGTAAGTGAAGGACACAATAACTTAACATGCCAAAAAGGGTCGCATTACAGTTGGTCGCCTTAACGTTAATTGAGGTGTCCACTCGTTAAAGCATGGGTAACCACTCATTTGATTAAGTCCAGAGATGTTATTTATGCACATATCCGTGTCAATTTAGAATATTTTATTACATAAAAGAGTCATCCAAACAATTCACAGCATTGTAAGTGAATGACACAATAACTTAACATGTCAAAAGGGTCGCATTACACTTGGTCGCCACAACGTTAATTGAGGTGTCCCGTCGTCAAAGCATGGGTAACCACTCATTTTAGTAAGTCCAGAGATGTTATTTATGCACATATTTGTGTAAATTTAGCATATTTTATTACATAAAAGAGTCATCCAAGCAATTCACAACGTTGTAAGTGAATGACACAATAACTTAACATGCCAAAAAGGATTGCATTGCAGTTGGTCGCCATAACGTTAACCGAGGTGTCCACTCCTTAAAGCATGGGTAATCAATCACTCATTTGATTAAGTCCAAAGATGTTATTTATGCACATATATGTGTTAATTTAGTATATTTTATTACATAAAAGGGTCATCCAAAACAATTCACAGCGTTGTAAGTGAATGACACAATAACTTAACATGCCAAAAGGGTCGCATTACAGTTGGTCGCCATAACATTAACTGAGGTGTCCCGTTGTTAAAATATGGGTAACCACTCATTTTAGTAAGTCCAGAGATGTTATTTATGCACATATCTGTGTAAATTTAGCATATTTTATTACATAAAAGGGTCATCCAAGCAATTCACAACATTGTAAGTGAATGACACAATAACTTAACATGCCAAAAGGGTCGCATCACAATTGGTCGCCACAATGTTAACTGAGGTGTCCCCTCGTTAAAGCATGACACTCATTTTAGTAAGTCTAGAGATGTTATTTATGCACATATTTGTGTTAATTTAGCATATTTCATTACATAATAGGGTTGTCCAAGCATTTCACAATGTTATAAATGAATAACACAATAGCTTATATCGACGACGGCCAACGACGATGAACCCTTGAACGAGAGCAGTAAGATGAGACCAGAGACGGGAGCAGAGAGGACGAAAGTAACGAGACAGGAGCAGGGAGACGAGAGCAGTGCAGTGAGAGTGCTAGAGTGGGACAAGGGAAGTGAAAGAGTGAGGCACTTTGGGAGTTTTCTTCAACGTTGCTTCAAAAGGGAGAAGATGAAAAAAATGGGAGAAGACAAAGCGGGAGAGCGAAAAGATGAAAAAATATTGAAAACACATCTTTTTAATTCAAAATCTATAACTATAACAATTGTGGGTAGCACAAACGGAAACTTTTAACACGTGTCACCTCCACAAAAATCAACAAAAAAATACTTTAAAAAAATTTACCTATAAAGGAAATCATAACACGTGTCAAGCAGTCAACAGGAAATCGTGGAAGCCCAATTTGGTGACATGTGGAAACCGCGCATTTTACTCTTTATGTACCAATTTCGATTTTCAAATTCAATTTCCAAACAGAATTTACTTATAAAGGAAATCAGACTACGTGTCAGGACAGTAAATACAAATCAGACCACGTGCTTCTCCAATTTGTAAGTCTTTCCCGCCTACTCTAGTCTCTATCAATCTCTGCTCTCATATTTTCAAATTTCAAATTCAAAATTCAAAAGTTATGACAACCGCTCCTCCCACATCCAGTCTTTATCAGTCTCTGTTATCATATTTTCAAATTTCAAAATCAAAATTCAAAAGTTATGACAACCGCTCCTCCCACATCCAGTCTCTATCAGTCTCTGCTATCATATTTTCAAATTTCAAAATCAAAATTCAAAAGTTATAACATCCGCACCTCCCATGTGTTTCTTTAAAACCATTTCAAACCCTAATCTCCATTCCAATTTCAAATTTCGGTGGGCCGAATCCACAGACAGTTGAAGCAAAGGGTGCAAGCCTCGATACTTGCAGTTCGCTATCATGGGAGATGAAGAACTCAATACCCTCATCAAGGGGACCATTGCTGCTGGTGGTGCCGTTCATGGCGGGTGGTGAAGAAGATATAAAAGGTTTGACCTTTTCCTACTTTTTACTACCTATTTTGTTCGCAGTTCTCACCTTAGATTTTCTTGGCACAATTCATAAAATGTATGCCTAAGGCTTCAATCGACGAAAACGTAGGGGTTTGGAGGTGTCGATCATGATGGGTGGTGAAGAAGATCTAAAAGGTTTGACCTTTTTCTGCTTTTCACTATCTATTTTTGTTCACAGTTCTCACCTTAGATTTTCTTAACATAATTCATAAAACGTACGCCTAAGGCTTCCACAATGGACAAAGAAAGTGAAGAACAAGGAAGAACCTTGAAAGATAAGTCCTTTTTATTCTCTTATCAAATTTACAGGTTTGTGAATGGCTTGAGATTTCACGGTTGAGTTTTTTCAGGCTTAGCGCAATACCACAACTTCTGTGAAAGTAGCTTTTTGCATTTAATAAAGGTCCAATTTATTTAAAACGCTTTTCGGAATAGCTATGGGTTGTTGTTTTTAATGTTGAATGCTTTCTTTTCGGTTTGAGGGGTTTAAGATTTGGGCAAAATGTTTATAATCTCATATTGGCATGTGATTGCATCTTCTTCTCTTTTTAATATTGAATGCTTCTAGGTATATACATCATATAATTTTCATCATATAATTTTCAGATCAAGCAAACTAACATAGCAACAGAATCACAGGCATGCAAAGAAAACAGACACAACAAGGACCCGTTGAAGACTAGCTTTAGAAAAATTTAATTCTTCTCTTTTCTTTTATTCTCCTGTAATTTGAGTTTCCAAGCACTACATTTATGGACTAATGGCGAATCTTTCAACTTATTCATGTATTTTGTATTTTTCGTGTAGTGTGTGTAGTATGTTGTTCTGTGTATTTTTCCTCTACACCTGTCACTGTCTATTAATTTTTATTAACACAATTTTAAATCACTTTTAATTGAGTTTTAATCCCATTAAATTCTAATGACCTCCAGTTAAATCTTGGCACTTATGTCTATGAATGTAATATAGATTATCAAATTTAAATAAAATAAATTTTTCAATTACTATTTTATTTTAATGAATAATTAAGCTTCATCCTTAGTGATGTAATTTATTTAAAATTAAGATTAAATAGGGTGACTCTTCATTTCAAATGAATGACCCTTTATTTGAAATGGGTGATTCTTCATTTGAAATGAGTGAGTCTTCTTTTGAAATAGGGTTGAAACTTTGAAGGAAGAGGGAAGGTATAGAATAGAAGAAGAGACTTTTCATTTTTATCAATTTTAATTACATTAATATTAATGAATAATTAATCGCCTCATCCTTATTAATGTAATTTATTTAAAATTAAATATTAAATAGGGTGACTCTTCATTTCAAATGTGTTAAAGACATTTGTGATCTTAAATAATGCTAAGAGATGGTCTCCACTTGCATGCAAACTTTATGCAAACGTGAATATGAAGAAGTTTTGGCAAATATTAAATGGAAGTAGGGCTCACATTTATGTGGAAACTAGATATTGGCATAACACTTAAATAAGACACATCCAAGGGTGGCCTACATTTGCATAGAAACTTGATATCGGCAGTGCAATTATTAAATAGATGTAACTGTGCCTCACCTATGCACGAAAACTTGACACAACAATTGAACAAGTCATCTATTATTTGATTTTAGAAAATTAAAACCCAGTTTCCCAGTTCTAATGATCCTTATAGCTCTGCGTGCCCAATGACCTCTGAAAAGTCAGTCTTCATATTTAATAAATATATTATTGAAATTTTCTCATTTTATTTTATATTATATTTTAATAAAGTTTCAATTTTTAAGACATAATTTATTCAGTAATTGTTATTGAGTATATAAATTTAATTATTTTCCATTAATGAATACTATAAATTATTATTTTATAATTAATATATAGTATTTGTTATTATTTTTTATCTTTATTTTAATTCTTCAAATTTTAATAAATCAAATTCATATAATATATATTTTTAAACAACTATTATAAAATTAAATAAGTTATTTTACGTAATAGGTTAAAATTAAATGATGATAAAATAATTAAATATATTTTGAATATTTTTTGTTTTGTATGTTTCTTTTTTTGTTTACTTTTGTGTGTTTTTTGTAGTCATGCGTCACTTTGGAAAGTAGGCCAAGCTGTTTGGAGGTATGATGAGGGATGACCGAGCTGTTCTGGGACTTATTGAAGGCTTGATCGAGGTGTTTGGAGGTATATGAATGATGGCCGAGTTGTTCTGGGACTTATGAAAGGCTTGACCGAGGTGTTTGAAGGTATATGAAGGATGGCCGAGCAGTTCTGGGACAAATGGAAGGCTTGGCCGACGTGTTTGAAGGGATTGGATGGGAGGCCGAGCTGTTCTGGGACCTATCGAAGACTTGGCCGACGTGTTTGAAAGGATTGGATTAGAGGACGAGCTATTTTTGGACTTATGGAGGGCTTGGCCAACGAGTTTGAAGGGATTGGATGAGGGCCTGACGTGTTATGTGACTTATGGAGGGCTTGACCGACATGTTTGAAGGGGTTGGATGGGAGGCCGACATGTTATGGGAGGTTGAGCTGTTCTGAGACTTTTGGAGGGCTTGGCCGACGTGTTTGAAGGGGTTGGATGCGAGGCCGGCGTGTTATGGGACCTATCAAAGGCTTGGCCGACGTGTTTGAAGGGACTGCATGAGAGGCCGAGCTATTTTGGGACATATAGACGGCTTGCACGACGAGTTTGACAGAATTGGATGAGAACCCGACGTGTTCTGAGACTTATAAAAGGCTTGACCGATGTGTTTGAAGGGGTTGGATGGGAGGCCAACGTGTTATGAGACTTATGCAGGGCTTGACCGACGTGTGTGAAGGGGTTGGATGGGAGACCGACGTGTTATGGAACTTATAGAGGGCTTGGCCGACGTGTTTGAAAAGATTGGATGGGAAGCCGACATGTTCTGGCACTTATGATATTACTAAGGGAAGGTGTACAGTAGCAAAAGAGAAGAGACTATTCATCTTTTTTTTTTTAATATTTTAATTACATTAATTTTAGTTGGGTAAATTAGGTGATGTTAGTTGACAACACATATAACAAGGTCATATAATTTAATTGCATTAAAAAATCAATCTCCATATGTGTTAGAGACATATGTTATCTTAAATAATGTTAAAGAGATGGTCTCCAATGTGAAGAGGTTTTGGCAAAAATTAAATGGAAATATGGCGCACATTTATGTGGAAACTTGATATTGGCCCAACACTTAAATAAGACACAAGCTTCCTGTTTTCAGAACCTTGATATTGACAGTGCAATTAATAAACAGATGGTGAATCTTTCAACTTTTTGCTGTATTTTTGTATTTTTCGTGTACTGTGTTGTTCTGTATATTTTTTCTCTACAACTGTCACTGTCTATTCTTTTTTCTTAACACGGTTTTAAATCACTTTTAATTGAGTTTTAATATCATTAAATTCTAATGACCTTCAGTTAACTCTTGGCACTTATCAAATTCAAATAAAATAAAATTTTCAATTATGATTTTATTTTAATGAATAAATAATCGCTTTATCAATGTAATTTATTTAAAATTAAATATTAAATAGGGTGACTCTTCTTTTGAAATAGGGTTAAAACTGAAGGAAGAGGAAAGGTATAGAGTAGCAGAAGAAGCTCTTCATTTTTTTTTTAATTTTAATTACACTAATTTTAATTAGTGAATTGGGTGGTGTTAGTTGACAACACATTAATTACATTAAAAAAATCTGGATACAATGTGTTAGAGACATTTGTGATCTTAAATCATGCTAAGAGATGGTCGTCACCTGCATGCAAACTTTATGCAAACTTGAATATTAAGAGGTTTTAGCAAAAATTAAATGGAAGTACGGCCCACATTTATGTGGAAACCAGATATTGGCACACCACTTAAATAAGACACATGCAAATTGGCAAGGTAATTAATAAATAGATGTAAGTGTACCTCACCTATGCATGAAAACTTGACACAACAATTGAACAAGTCACCTATTATTTGATTTTACAAAATTAAAACCTAGTTTTCCAGTTCCAATGATCCTTACAGCTTTGTGTGCCCAATGACCTTCGAAATGTCAGTCTTCATATTTAATAAATAGATTATTGAAATTTTCTCATTTTATTTTATATTATATTTTAATAAAGTTTCAATTTTTAAGACATAATTTATTCAGTAATTGTTATTGAGTGTATAAATTTAATTATTTTTCATTAATGAATACTATACATTATTGTTTTATAATTAATATAAAGTATTGGTTATTATCTTTTATCTTTATTTTAATTCTTCAAATTTTAACAAATCAAATTCATATAATATATATTTTTAAACAACTATTATAAAATTAAATAAGTTATTTTACGTAATAGATTAAAATTAGTGATGATATAATAATTAAATATATTTTGGATATTTTTTGTTTTGTGTGTGTTTCTTTTTTTTGTTTTTTTACTTTTGTGTGTTTTTTATAGTCATGGATCTCCTTGGAAAGTAGGCCAAGCTGTTTGGAGGTATGATGAGGGATGACCGAGCTGTTCTTGGACTTATTGAAGGCTTGACCGAGGAGTTTGGACGTATATGAATGATGGCTGAGTTGTTTTGGGACTCATGAAAGGCTTGATCGAGGTGTTTGAAGGTATATAAAGGATGGTCAAGCAGTTCTGGGACAAATGGAAGGCTTGGCCAACGTGTTTGAAGGGATTGGATGGGAGGCCGAGCTGTTCTGGGACCTATCAAAGGCTTGGCCGACGTGTTTGAAAGAATTGATTGGACGACGAGCTATTTTGGGACTTATGGAGGGCTTGATCGATGAGTTTGAAGGGATTGGATGAGAGCCCGACGTGTTATGTGACTTATGGAGGGTTTGGCCGACGTGTTTGAAGGGGTTGGATGAGAGGCCGACATGTTATTGGAGGTCGAGCTATTCTGAGACTTTTAGAGGGCTTGGCAAACGTGTTTGAAGGGGATTGGAGGCCGACGTGTTATGGGACCTATCAAAGGCTTGGCCAACATGTTTGAAGGGACTGCATGAGAGGCCAAGCTATTTTGGGACTTATGGAGGGCTTGGCAGGCGAGTTTGAAGGGACTGGATGAGAGCCCGACGTGTTCTGAGACTTATGGAGGGCTTGGCCGACGTGTTTGAAGGGGTTGGATTGGAGGCGGACGTGTTATAAGACTTATGCAGGGCTTGGCTGACATATTTGAAGGGGTTGGATGGGAGGCTGACATGTTATGAAAGTTATGGAGGGCTTGGCCGACGTGTTTGAAAGGGTTGGATGGGAAGCCGACGTGTTCTGGCACTTATGATATTACTAAGGGAAGGTCTACAGTAGCAAAAGAGAAGAGACTGTTCATCTTTTTTTTTTAATATTCTAATTACATTAATTTTAGTTGGGTGAATTAGATGATGTTAGTTGACAACACATATAACAAGGTCATATAATTTAATTGCATTAAAAAATCAATCTCCATATGTGTTAGAGACATATGTTATCTTAAATAATGTTAAAGAGATGGTCTCCACTTGCATGCTTGAATGTGTAGAGCTTTTGGCAAAAATTAGATGGAAATATGGCGCACATTTATGTGGAAACTTGATATTGGCACAACACTTAAATAAGACACAAGCTTTATGTTTCTAGAACCTTGATATTGGCAATGCAATTAAAAAACAGATGGTGAATGTTTCAACTTTTTTCTATATTTTTGTATTTTTCGTGTACTGTGTTGTTTTGTATATTTTTTTCTCTACAACTATCACTTTCTATTCTTTTTTATTAACACGGTTTTAAATCACTTTTAATTGAGTTTTAATCTCATTAAATTCTAATGACCTTCAGTTAACTCTTGACACTTATGCTTGTGAATGTAATATAGATTATCAAATTCAAATAAAATAAAATTTTCAATTACTATTTTATTTTAATGAATAATTAATCGCTTTATTCTTAGTAATGTAATTTATTTAAAATTAAATATTAAATAGGGTGACTTTTCATTTCAATTGAATGACTCTTCATTTGAAATGGGTGACTCTTCTTTTGAAATAGGGTTGAAACTTGGGAGGAAGAGGAAATGTATAGAGTAGTAGAAGAAACACTTCATTTTTTAATTTTAATTACATTAAATTTAATTGGGTGATTTGGGTGGTGTTAGTTGACAACACATATAACAAGGTGATAATTTAATTACATCAAAAAAATCTGGATACAATGTGTTAGAGACATTTGTGATCTTAAATAATGTTAAGAGATAGTCTTCACTTGCATGCAAACTTTATGCAAACCTGAACGTGAAGAGGCTTTGGCAAAAATTAAATGGAAGTAGGGCCCACATTTATGTAAAAACTAGATATTGGCACAACACTTAAATAAGGGACATACAAGGTGACCTATATCTGCCTATAAACTTGATATTGGCAGTGCAGTTAATAAATAGATGTAAGTGTGTCTGACCTGTGCAAGACAACAATTGAACAAGTCACCTATTATTTGATTTTACAAAATTAAAACCCAATTTTTCAGTTCCAATGATCTTACAGCTCTGAGTGTCCATTGACCTTTGAAAAGCCAGTCTTCATATTTAATAAATATATTATTGAAATTTTCTTATTTTATTTTATATTATATTTTAATAAAGTTTCAATTTTTAAGACATAATTTATTCAGTAATTGTTATTGAGTATATAAATTTAATTATTTTTCATTAATGAATGTTATACGCTATTATTTTATAATTAATATACAATATTTGTTATTATTTTTTATCTTTATTTTAATTCTTCAAAATTTAACAAATCAAATTCATATAATATGTATTTTTAAACAACTATTATAAAATTAAATAAGTTATTTTACATAATAGATTAAAAATAAATGATGATATAATAATTAAATATATTTTAGATATTTTTGGTTTAGGATTTAAGATTTTGACCGAAATACTTGAAAGCATATGAAAGATTGTCTAGCTGTTTTAAGATTTATAAAAGACTTAGCCCATATATTTAAAAATATTATTTATATCTTTTTGTATGGATCAATTATGAGTTTTTATCAACTTATATTAAGTAAATAATAATAATATAATATAAAAAACATGAATATAATTTTTTTATTTTGATTTAATTAAATCCCGGGTAAGATACTAATAATATACATTTCTTACCTAGACCCACAACTAATAAAATATTATTTTTTTTCCACGTAAGCATTATCAAATAGTAGTATTTCCATGTACCAATGTCAAGATAACATTATTGTTGAATAATTAAGTAAACCTAAAGTATAACAGCCACATGTAAAAATACAATATCAACTGGAATTTATTCCGTCATTATTTTAAAATAACTCAGGTCATGATCATGAACACTTTGGCTGCGTTTTATTGTTTGGAATATTACAGTTCACGGGCTACTGGCTGTTTCCGAATTCAACAAGTCCACCCTCCACTTAGAAAGTGACACAGTTTTGGTTGTATTTTATTGTCGGCAATATTAGCATTGACGACTTAGTTGCTGTTTCTGAAGTCAAGCCACCAATGTTGTCCTGAATACCAACCCTTTCAAGCTCTCCTCTACGACAACTCATAAGATTGGGTTTTGCAAACAATATGTAGTATTGTGTTAATGCAAATCAATCTTGTGAACTAAAATGACATTAACTTCTTCTACTCTCTTATTCTTAATATCATTCCTTTCCCTGTTTATGTTTTGTGTTAATGCAGTCACCCACAAAGAATTTTTGCAAATAGGACAATCAATGGGAACCATAGGCTCCGTTGTTTCTTATAGCGGGAAGTTCGAATTGTGCTTTTTCACCAGAGTCAGAGATAACTCCACCAAGTACTACGTTGGTATACTGTATAATAGGGTTCCAAACGACAAGAACAAGATTGTGTGGGTTGCTAACCGAGACTACGCACTTGAAACATCCTCAGCAGTTCTTACCGTTCAACCTGATGGAAATTTAGTGGTCATGGATGGACAAGTTACATACCGTATCAACAAGGTTTTAAACAATTTTAGTACCTATGCCATGCTCTTGGATTCAGGAAACTTGATACTGCTGAAAACCTCAAATAAAGAGATTTTGTGGCAGAGTTTTGATCATCCTACGGATACCCTTTTACCCGGAATGAAACTAGGAAAAGATGGCGGTTACACTTGGTCATTGCGATCATGGACAAGCGCTGACGACCCTGCCCCAGGAGCTTTTACCCTAGAGTATCAGTTCGGCGGGGTCAGTCTAATCATCCACAATAATTCTAATGTGTTCTGGATTGACAACAGTTACAACGATACTATTGGCAATGTTATTAGGCGAAGTGGTGTGGAACTGAACGACGGCTATATCACTTGGCCACTTTATAATGACTCTAGGCTGGTAATAGAAGTGTCTGGGGAGCTCAACCAGGAGTATTGGTCTGATGAAGCACAACTTTGGGTTTCTATTCAGTCATCGAAGTGTGGAACCATCAATTCTTGTGGACCTTTTTCCATCTGTAACCCGAAAGCTCTTGACCCTTGTGACTGTCCTTATGGTTTCAGGCCCTCTGATGCTGATTCTTGGAGCAAAGGGGACAAATCTGCTGGCTGCGTCAGGAAAAAAGAGTTATCATTTTGCAGTAACGGTGGTGAATCTAACGATAAATTCGAGCAACTCTATAATGTGAAATGGCCACAAACTTCGGGCAGTTACACGAATATAAAGATCGATAGAGCAAAAGGATGTGAAAGTACTTGTTCTAGAAATTGTTCTTGTGTTGCTTTTGCTTACTATTTGAACGGTAACTGCCAGTTGTGGCATGGTTCGGTACTGAATCTAAAGAACGTCTCAACAGATGTGGACAATTCTGATGATAGCAATCCAATTTTTTACCTACGACTTGCTGCCTCAGAATTAGATACTTCTGGTAAGTTCAAGAAGGCTCATATTCCTTGAAGTAGATGTCTTTGATTTGGTTTTGTAAGAAAAATAGAACAGCGATTACTGGATATATTTGGATGGCTAGGTTGGAATATGTTTGGATGAGTTGGGTGGTTAATAGAAATATATTAGCATGTGATGCAGCTGCTATAAGATACGCTTTGTGTGCTTCTCAGAGTTCAGAAGAAAGAATCCTAAGCTGTTTTTCATTTAACTGCTATTTCTCTCTCTCTCTTTTCGCTGGAGTTAGAGTCTCTTCACTTCACAGCTTAGATAAATTTATCAGTCAATACATGAATTTTCATAGTTAATAAATTTTCTCTGCAGGTTTAAACGCAACAAGAGAAAAGGAACCCGCAAATAATGTTAGGAGGAATCTACTTTTGATTGTTATACTGATCTCCATTCTCACTTTTCTTATATTGGGCCTATTAGTTTACTGGATTAGAAGGAAGAGGAGAAAAGGTAAGAAAGAAACGTTTGCCTTGTAACTTGTTAGTATTTTAACTTATGAACTAATTTTCCCCAATTTGCAGGGGAAGATTTGCTCCATTTTGATATAAGCTTGAACATGAAAGTTGAAGATTCATCAGAGCTTACTGAAGCAAATAGGGGTGCGAAAGTGAAGAAGGAAGTGAAATTGCCATTATTCAGTTTCCAGAGCGTGGCAGCTGCAACTGATAATTTCTCACAAGGCAATAAACTTGGTGAGGGTGGCTTTGGACCCGTTTACAAGGCATGTTTAAACACTCTTCTTAGCAATATTTTTTTTAGAGCAAATAATTTATACTCTCAATATAAACAGCTTTTACCATGTCCTTCAATCGCAAATGATTGTATATGATAATAAATTTTGTTGTTTCTGAAAATAACAATTCATGGAGTCATTTATGATTGGTTGATAGAGTAAAATAATTTACAATCCTGTTTTGGATATTAGTAAACTTTGATTCTTTGGAAAATAAGATATATAGCTACTTTGCACATTTATCTCTTTTCAGTTTTTTAATATATATTTACTTTTATTTTTAGTACTTAGTAATGTTTATGTGTCACTTAAAGTTAAAAGCATGTGTCACACCATATAAATTGATAAATATATGACATTCATTGAGTGAGTTCTGTTACTAATAGTACATGTCATCAAATAATAAAAAGGCATATTGATTGTTATGGTAAAAAATGAGTTGAGAAAAAAATAGAAGTATTTCAAGATCAATTAAAAGATATAACATAATATTAAAACAAAATACAAAGAAAGTTTTTTTAAAAAAAACTTAAGATTAAAAAAATTATAATTTATTAAATACTTGATTTTGAAAAATAATATATGGGACACTCGAAATATAAATAGATAATATATTGAATGCAGAAGAACTCATTTAAACCACTTATCTTTGTACTTGCTACGCCAATATGTCACTTTTACAAAGAAATGAAAATACAGGGTATATTATTCAATGGGGACGGGTTGCTGTGAAAAGACTCTCACGGAGATCTGGTCAAGGATGGGAAGAGTTGAGAAATGAAGCCTTGTTAATTGCAAAACTCCAACACAACAATCTTGTTAGACTTCTTGGTTGCTGCATTGAACGAAACGAAAAGATGCTGATTTATGAATTTATGCCTAATAAAAGCTTGGATCTTTTCCTTTTCAGTGGTTTGTATCCTCCAGTCTCTGAACTTTCTTAAATATTCTTCCTTCTACTAAACTCAAACTTTGGTTGTAACATCTTTAATGATGCATAGCAGATGCAACTAAAAAACGGATGCTAGATTGGGGAACAAGAGTCAGAATAATTGATGGGATTGCCCAAGGAATTCTTTATCTTCATCAGTATTCCAGGTTCAGGATCATTCACCGAGATTTAAAAGCAAGCAACATATTGTTGGACACCAATATGAATCCTAAAATATCTGATTTTGGAATGGCAAAAATATTTGGTGATAATGAACTTCAAGCAAATACAAACCGAATAGTTGGAACCTAGTAAGTCAATTAAAAGAATACTGTAAGTATATAGTTGCCATTCCAGGCTTCAATCACATGATCAACCATCCACTAACTAATCTACCTTATGGTCAGTGGTTACATGGCCCCTGAACATGCTATGGAAGGACTTTTCTCAATAAAATCCGACGTGTTTAGTTTTGGGGTCCTTTTGTTGGAGATTGTAAGTGGCAAGAAGAATACTGGCTTTTATCAAACGAGTTCCTTCAATTTTCTTGGATATGTGAGTTTCTAGATTCTATCCGTTTGTTCTTAATTTCCATGATAGAATTTCAAATTGATTTCATGATTTGTGGATGTGTTAAACCCTTTTACAAAAGATACGTTATGGGGATGGGGTTTACAAGAATATGCTCCAACCATTCTAATTTTGAGCTTCTTTTGTACTAATTCTTGAAGGCTTGGGATCTTTGGACGAGCAATTCAGGAATGGATCTAATGGATACTGCACTAGATGATAGCGACACTAGTAGTAATTGTATGCATGCTGTGCCAAGATATGTGACCATAGGACTTCTTTGCGTTCAAGAAAGTCCAGAAGATAGACCAACTATGTCTGATGTTGTAGCAATGATTGGGAATGACACTGTACCACTTCCTTCTCCTAAACCACCTGCATTTCTAAAGGTGAGAGGTGATGAAAGATCAACATTGCCCAGCAGCATCACAGAAAGATTATCAGTGAATGTTATCACAGATACAATTGTGGAAGCAAGATGAGTGACTATGTATGTTCTCACAGATACAATTCCTAGATTAGACAATAACTTTTTTCTATTTAAAGTTTTCTCTATTAATGTTTCTAAGATATTTACCACGGAATCAGGTAAAGAAAAACTGAGTTTGATTCCAATAGTTGATGTTTAAAATAATTCTTTGGATGATGGATCTTGTTTGTATTTTAAAGATTTTATGCAAGATTGCAACATATAAGAGATATGTTGGAACCTGGAGGTAATCTAGCTGATTTTATATTCTTGCTTTATTGTTATATTGTTGCTGAATTAAATTTGGGAGAAATGTGTTTTCACAATTTATGGAAAAAATGCATCTCAATCTCTTGAAATCTATTTCTTTTTGTAATTAAGGAGATCTTAAATTTTAAATTTGTAGTAAGTGGTTGTTAAAGCATAACAAAAGAATCAGTACGACATTGTTGTTTTTGTTATTTTTTGATAAAATTCACTTAATGTATTTTAATATGAAAATGAATTGTAACAAAAGAATATGAAAAATATTAATGAATTATTGACAGTTATGGTATATAACTTAAATCTAATTAAATATCTAAAAATATTTGTAAAAAAGGTAGGATGAATTAAAAAGAAATGAAATTTCAAAATTTGTTATTGTTTATTTTCAATAATGCTTAAGAAAAATTAAAGTTTATATACTAAATATATGAAAACTAAACGAGATTAATTTCGACAAAAATAAAATTGAAAATATGTATTTTTAAAATTTATAAATTTAAACGTTGATAAAAATAAACTTTTGAGATGAAACATTCCTTTTTCTTAAATTTAATTTTTATATGGATATAGTAACCTAAGTTTTTACAATTCCAATTTCTACTTATAAGAGCTTTTATCTTTCTTTCGTCCACTAACTTTAAAATTAATGTAATATAGATGATATTATGTGGTTCACTGTTTAGTGCTTTAATTGATGTAATGCCTCTTTCTAATGTATATTACATAAGTTATGTATAAATAAATTAAATTATGGTTTAATAACTCACTTGTGATATCTCTTCAATACATCATGCACTTAAAAAAGATTATTAATTAATAGTTAATTTAGAGATAAAAAATAATTAATCATTATATTAATTGATTTAAAAATAAAAGTAATTAATTATTATATTAACTAATTTAGAAATGAAAAATAATTAATTATTATATTAAATAATTTAAAAATAAAAAAATAATTAATATAAAAAAATGATTAAATAATAACTAATTTAAAGATCGACTATATTACTTAATTTGAATACTATTTTATGAAGAATTGGTATTAAAATAGTTTTTATAATTAATAAGATTTTTCGACCGCTATTTCATCTTCCGACTATATTTTTCCTCTCGGCTCTCTCTCTCTCTTCTCTTCTTCCGCTCGCACCTTCAGCTCCTACAACTGCTTCTTCAACCTATCGTTTTCCACTTCCGTTTCTTCGGCTCTTCTTCTACTCCTTTCGATATCAGTTTACCTCACGCTGATCTCTCTCTCAAGAACGGGGACAATGGCGATGGACTCCTTCAGCAGCTTGTGCTCCAGCAGCTCCGTCTTCAGCCTCGACTCGCTCTCCCGGAGCTGTTCCACCAGACGGAATAGCTCCGCAACATCCGACGGTCGCGGTTGCACCTGAGCGGAGGAGTGCGGGAAGTACTCGCCAAAGGATCGAGAGAACAGGGACTTATGAGACGAGGACTTGGAGGTGGACGACGACGGATGAGGCTGCTTCTTATGCGGCGGAGGAATGTGCATCCTCGTGTTCTCTACATTGTGCATTCATAGCATATTCACGATTTTCTCCCGATAAATTTTAGGGTTCGTCCTTACTCTCGTATTTTTCTCTATTTACTTCTGCTTAATTTCAGTACATCTCTTTTTACTAATAAATTTAGTGATTCATTATTTCTAATTTCTCATTAGCTCAAATCGGTGAATGAATTACAAATTATTAAAGTGTTCTTTGTGTTTCTGATTCTTTGTTCGTTGTGAAGGTGAGTTATTAAATGTCAAAAGGAAATGATAATTTATTTTCTCATAATGATTTTGTTCATGTTCCTCAGACTGTTTTTTCTGTGTAATCTGCGTTAGCCATGTGTTCGTAATATTATAGTAATATTTGCAATATTATAGTAAATGATGTTGATCTGCTAAAAGCTATTTTGCTGCATGAAATTGGACATATTTATATTTTGTATTATTGTCAACTTGCATTTGCGTATCCTGCAAGTGGATTTGCATAAAAATGTGAGCATCAACATGATGTCTTTGCAACATTGTCTTATTTGTTATGTTTGACAATAGTAATACAGATTCTGATCAAGGCTTTCATTTCAGTGGAAGTAATACCTAATATATGAATATAAGTTTAGCAGAAGTATCAATCCTACCATTCTAGATGTCTTGTTCACATTGTTGCAGTCCACAGGGACTAATTTTATTCTGGTTATATTGTATTTTCTATCTTCATTGAATAACTCTCAGCCCTGTAAAATAATATTGACTACAATGTAAAATTCTGTGAACTAATTTTATTATGGTTATTGTATTTTCCATCTTCTTTGAATAACTCTCAACCCTGTAAAATAATATTGACTACAATGTAAATATTATTCTTCTGCCATGGTCTTCGTTTGACAGTGAGTGAGCAGAGTTGTTCTTCTGCCATATGCGTGTAAATGGAATTTGGATTAGATTTGAATAAATTACAGCTCTACTTCTTCATTATCTATTATTTTAATAAGCTTTGTTTTCTTACACTCATTGTTGATTTCATAATAATGCTCATGAGTCTTGACTGTCATTGCTGACATTGTCAGAAAATTTTTGCTGCAAATTTATTTATCTTTGGAGAACTACTAACGAGCAGACGAATTGTAGGGATAGTAATTGTAGTAGACTCATTAATCTGATGGAAAATCCTGATTATTTGTGTTTGGATTTGGATCATATTAATAATGTATGACTAATATCAGGAACTCTTTGAAGGTTGTTACTTCTGTCACGCACAAAGAGAGGAATATATTCAAAGAGCTAAGCCATGTAAGGACCACCCCACAATCCTTAGGTAAAATGTTATAAATTAGCTTTTGTGATCTGCTTCTTGGTCACTACTTGCGTGCCACTAAACATAGTGCTTTTAGGGGCAGAGGAACAAGTATTGGCATAGTCTTTTATGCTCATAGTCCTTTTAGTGAATCTTATTCTTGGTTCAATGTTCATAACCTAGGATGCAGAAACTTGCAAAAGAGTTAGGCGTATTCATACCAGTTAGCTTCTTTGAGGAGACAAACAATGCACACTATAATTCAATAGCCATAATTGCTGCTGATGGCACTGATCTTGGGATTTATAAAAAGTCCTTATTCCGGATGGACTAGGTATGCAATATTCTGGCCATTTATGTGTCACTTAGAATGTGTACATCCTAACACATCAAACAATCTATCCTACAGGTTACGAGGGAAAGTTCTACTTAAATCCAGGTGAAAGGTGTTATGCAATCTCTTTCACTTTTACGGAAGAAGAGATAAGTGTACATGATCTACGTTCATCACGTATAACATCTTGCTCATCAGCAATGTCCTCTATCCTTGGAATTGGCAGCGCTACCTTCATTGCTGGTAACACTGTTCCATCAGAACACTTAGTTTCTATTATCTACAATTTTCAGTCCAAAATATATACTATATGCCCTATAAGATAGAGCACATAGTGTCAACTCAATGCATTCATGTTTCACTTTTACCCTATACAACATGACATTTGAGAATCTTGTTGGATACTACAGGATTATATGGCTCCTTTATGCAGCACATCATCAGATTCCAACTTAGCCTGTATAATTGGTCTTGAACCAGGACAAAAAACGTGCTCTTCTACAAATCCGTCGAATCTGATTTGAAGTTACCTGTTTTAGACGGATAGAGAAGAGTTATATGTGGATGATACAAGCGTTATATATGCTGTTCATTTTATTTTATTTTGCAGTGCAGCAATTTAAGGAAGAGAGCATCTTAGATTTGTTTCATAGGTACTTATACTGAAATGTAATCTAGTTGTGGTTCTAAGTGTTTGCATGATTCTAAATTGCGATCATGGTTGTGTTCACTGCGGTTGAGTATCGAAAATAAAACTTTCAGAACTATGAGAATAATAATAATAATATAAAATAGGGTTATCAATTATATGATATTGTCTACTTGCATATAGGTGGATTTAAGTTTACAACAAAAAAATATAGCACTTCTCTACTTTCCCATCTTTTTCCAAGTATTTTTGTAGTGCCTACTAACACAGAATGTTAACTAATCATGGTATGTTTGAAAAACCCTTTTTATGGTATATTGATCAGAAGTGTTACACATTCCAAGGAAAAAAAATAGAAGAAAAAAGAAATGATGAATTCATGTTTTGTTGAATAAAATAGAGAAACAATCATGTATTTAGATTATGCTTGGATTAAAATTGAAAAAAGTACTCACGTCTTAAATTTCAATGCTCAAAATAAAAGAGGACGGGTTTGTTATTTTTAGAGTAAATGTACTCTTAAATTATTCTAACTGATTTTCAAACAGGCACAAACTCAAGTGAGAGGTTAAAGAAAATTCCAAGAATTTTATTAGTTTTAGTTGTTATATTTTTATTAATTTTATTAATATTTTAAAAAATATTATTAATTACCATATACAAGAAAAGTGAAAAATATTTTTCTTTTTTTGAATTTTATTAATTTTAGTTCTTATATTATTATAACAAATAAATTTATTATATACATATAAAAAAAATTCATAAAAATATATTTTTTCATGTTTAATTTTATTTTTAGGTATAACAGTCCTTTTTTTTCTAAAATATAACTTCAGTCTTCAAATTTTAAAAATAATAAAATATATTTTTAAGTATAATATTATCATTATTTAAAGATTAATATATTGATATTTTTTTATATTTAAATATTTAGTCAATAAATGAGATTTTACACATTTGATCGCAAAATGCGTTTTTACACATTTGGTCATTAAATTAGTTTTTATATAATTGGCCACTAAATTAGTTTTCATATATTTAGTATCAAAATTAGTTTTTATTTAATAGTAACTAAATTAATTTTTAAATCAAAATCTAAATTGATATTTAATATTAGCTATCAAAGTTTTAGCCACTTAATATTGTTAGATTATAAATTAGTCTTTAATTAATTAGTGACTAATTTTACCATTTTAGAAATTAATAAATTGGTTTTTAAAATAATTTTTTCTTATAATGATATTTTATTATATTCAAAATAAACTTTTAGACGAAGATAATACTAGTTTTTGAAATCATTATTGTGATTCAAAAACTTATAGATTACTTTTTATTTAAATCATCTTGTATGAATATTTACTATTTCTTAGTCTTCCGACTAACAAATTCCTTTTGAATCTAGAAATAACACTCATCGAATAAAACACGACTATTGTCTGAACTTATTTCTTTAAAACATAGAATATCCAATTTGATATGGGCAAATTTTTCTTGAACTAATGTTAATAGGTTTTGAATCTATTTGGTATACTAATGACTAATTATGATGCTTTTGCAATATCAAAATTATTTAACTTAATAGATTCATGATTTTATATTACTAAGAATCTTATTTGAAGAACAACTAAAGAACCTCTTTACTATACGATCTCTTTGTCTAGTACATTCGAGAACAAAACTATTAAATAAATAGGAGAGACTTTACTGTCTATCATTTAATATGAATCTCTTCCAATATTATATTTATATAAATACATTTTGATGTCACAAAAGGCTTGACACAACTTACTAAAACAACACTAATATAATCTTTTTTCCAAAAAAATTGTTTTTTTTTGGAGGGATCCCTCAACACGTTCTTCAATAGATCTTGATATTTATAAACCATTACAAGATCTTCTTAAAAGAATGAAAAAATATATAATAATCCTTACAAGCATAAAATAGGTATTTATTAAAGTTTAACACGTGTTATGAGATACTTAAGGCTTGCATTTGTCAAACAAAATATAATTACTATTGTATCTTCAAGCAATGACTTATTTGATTAAATATAATTACTTTCACCTATTCAAGCAAAAACTTATTGAATGATGATGTGCACAACAATTGCTTTTGTCAAACGAAGCACATTTTAGATAGTGTTTGCATTTGCCAATTCACATTTGGAAAACTTTTGGTAAGAATGGAAATTTTTATTAATCAATACACAATTATCACTATACACACAAAACAATCAATTAGATACAACTAGATCTAGCTTAAAATTTTCATTTACTAAAAAGAAAACTTTAAACTTTTGTTTTAATTTCAAATACTGCTTAGAGAATATGTTGTAACCATGAAGAAGATCTTTATAACACATCATCTTCATCAGACAATGAACATGATGAGTAAGATGAGGTTTTGATTGAAAACCTTATTCTCTATGTCTGCCATGAGACATAAATTTGCCTTCTTTGGGCTGACCTGTAGTTAGATTCTGAACATATTTGTTTATTCTTCAAACTTTTCTTCTTCAACTTCGAGTTGCGTGTCATTGTGTGCCCTGGTTACCTACATTCATAACAAATGATCTTATGATCGTCATTCCTCTTGTATATAGGTATTCTATTGTGTTGATCCTTTTGTTTAATTATCCACTTAAACTTTCTTGACAACCTAGATATTTCCATATTCGTCCTCTAGAGCTTTTTGAGCTCTAGTTCCTTTTCATTTGAGTTGGGTTTTCCTTGAGGTTGACTTAGCACGAAGACATTGGTTAGATAATGTTGAGGATTCCTTTTGCTTGCAATCTTGGAGATGAATCTCATGCACTCTCAAGATTCATAGAAGCTCATCTCACAAGAGTTTTTTTTTTTAAATTATAGGCCTTTGCGATGCTTGTTGTTTTGGCCTCCCACACCTTTGACATGATATCCAACTGCTTTAGGTTAATTTGAGCCTTAGAGAAGATTTGTATAAGATCTTTTAGCCAGAAGAACCTGCAATCTTCCATACGTGTCATCCACAATTTGTGAAAACATACCAAATACATAAGAAAGAAGAGTTCAAATGTGTATTTAACTTATTTGAAAAGTTTGCATGATATCATTTGGTGGTGTACAGTTAAACGACAGTTTTACTTGACAGATGATCTTTTAAAAGCTTTTAAAAAACTTAGTTCGTAAAATATTTTTCTCTTTTATTAGTGCAATATCATAATGTGCAATGAAGAAAGGTAAAGGGAAGAAAGTTGCGCACTATGCTTTTATATTTATTCATTTGTTAACAAATACTACGTTTAATTCTCAATCAACTAATTGAGTTCCACTGAGAAAAATAATGCAACATACAAATGAGTATTATTGGACCTCAGCCACTTCTGGCTAAAACTGAGTATTATTTCGATCACAACCACTCCTGGCTAAACACATAGTACTATTTGGAATGCAACAACTCTTGGCTCAGATCAAATATTATTTGGAACACAACCACTCTTGGGTAAGATTTAAAATTATTTGGAATGCAATCACTCTTGGGTAACACCTGTTATTATGTAGAATGCAAGCACTCCTGCCTAAGACTAAGTTTTACAAGTAATGTGATCTAACAATTCAGTTGGTTCCATGTTAAAAGGGGGGTGGTCGCTCTTTTAGGTTGCTATAGAATATGAACAATGCTCTTCTTTACTAGAAAGGATTAGGCTATCTAAAGATCTTATGCTCGTTCTTGTTGCAAAACTTTCGTTAACCTACCTTCTTTAGTGGGATCTTTAATACAAAGTGATCTTTGTAGTTATTATGAGGGTCTTCTTTTGCTACGACGTCCTTTTGCGTTTGAGCATGTTTTAAAGTTTCAAGACACATTAAATGTTGTTGACTTAGTCTTTAATGCAGGTAGCTTCTTTGACAACACCTTTGCAACATGGCAAAGCTTTATAGGCCTGGGCATGAGGCTTTGCTCCATCTTTTCATCAAAGCATGGGCTTGATACAACTTGCTAACTTCATAATGGTGACATCTTTCCTTTTTGAGAAATATTGTTTGCATAAAACAAACCTTAATGAGTTCTTCAAGAGATCTTGTGGTTGACAAGGCATTGCGAGATCTTTTTGAAAGAATGAAGAAATGTATAATCTCTGTAAGTACAAAATAAACATTTATTAAAGTTTGACATGTACTATGGAATGTTTTATGCTTGTGTCTGACATATGAAGTATACTTATTGTCAGTTTAAGAACCAACTTATTTGACTAAGTACACTTGCCTGCATCTATTCAAGTAATAATTTATCAGACGATGAATGTTCACAACACTTGCGTCTTAGATGAAGCACATTTTAAGCTGCAGTTGTATCTATCCAGCCACACAATTTATGATTGTTGGGTTAGACTGAATCCATTAAATTTTGTTGTCAAATGGCAAGACTCAAGATATTTAAGACTTTTATCTCATATGACCTTAACTCATCTTTGCCTTCACAACAACTTTATATGTTTCATGAATATAGGCATGACTTTGGACTAAAAACAGGTCATTGGAACTGATAGAATAGAAACAAGCCATTGGAACTGACAGGTCATTGGAACTAATAGAAACAAGCCATTGGAACTGATAGAATAGAAACAAGCCATTGGAACGGACAGATAACACTACCATGAATGAAGAAATTTATGGTAAGGCATACGATGCATACGTGTGGATTTGTTATGTGTACAACAAAAACAAGGAGACAGGCCTGACATTCCTCCATCATTCTTATGCTGAATGATGAAAAATTATAGCCTGAGCCAAAGGATCCATGATTTGTCCGAATTAGTATCATCATCAAGATTGTGCAATTTGTTATTCACAAATGAGACGTCCCTCACAACTTTTGAGGCAAGATAAGAATATGAAGAGTCTGAAAATAATGTAGCTTCCAGTATATAATGTTGATATAAAATTAGTACGAAGTTGTCCATAGAAATATCTTGTTTTTTTGCTGATATTATTACTTACATGATCCTGTACTTTTGAAATCAATGGTATCAAATTTCTGTAGCGTTTACTAGTGTGATGCAATTTCTTGTGACACCAATATTACCTACCTCTAATACAGCCATGCTGAGAAAATTTTCTACTCATGTTCTGTTTCTCTTAGATCTCCATGGCCTTCTTGATCGGTTCGTTCTTCCAAGCACAGCTTCCTAACATGCTCCTCTATAACTAAATCCTTATAGTTCATAAAGTAGGCAGGAAAAGTAAATCAACATCAAAATTCAGTTTTTGATCCATCTTAGACAACAAATCTAAAGAAGAGATCCATGTTTCACATCGTAATTCAAAGGATTCAGTAACCAATTAGTTTTTGTGAAAGGCACCTGGAGATTTCTTGTGGAATCCAACGACTTTGCATCAGGTACAATTGCAAGTAAAGAATTTGCTACTTCAGACTTCGAATTTCTATAAAACGATTAATCTTGCTTGGAGATCTGCATATGCAACAAAACATGATATGGGACATCGAAGATTTTATAATGAGACAACTTAAAACCATAAATATAGGAATTGCAATTAAAAATCTAGAATTCTGATTAATACTCGTGTACCTCTATTGAAAAGCTTTCTTATAGTTGTATTAAGGTCACCTTCCCAGTACCACTGATCTCCTTCCCGAGTCAAATGTACTTTTCTAAGAATCGATGCACGTAAAATTCCCCAAGAGAAAGTCTCCATTGCAGGGCATTCAACAGCATAAAATAGATTCAGCAATGGAAATCTGAGGTTGCGATTTCCATTGCAAAAGCATCGAAGGTCTGGCAACTGAAAAAGTTTTATGGATACTAATTTTGGGAAAACAAACCCAAGAGCTGCCTCTACCCGTCCGTTATCACTTACAATAATTTCCTCTACCCCACAATCACTTATCTCAAGGAATTGGAGATGCAGAAGGTCTTTGGCCAAAGACGTTGGAAACACATATTTTAGACTTTGACATTTAGAAGCTTTTACCATAAACAGGTTTTGAAATCTGATATTTCCATGAGGATCCTTATTCCACAAATGCTTTAGCTTTGGTAAATTACCCAAAGACAAAGTTCTCAGTGGAATGTCCAGCCCTCTTTGACTGCTACCTTCTTGCTCTGTGTTTATATCATCAATTTCATATACAACTTCCAGTGCCATACAGTTCCATATATTCAGTGATTCCAGGCTTTGTAATTTGTGTAGCACATGACATGGGAACACATTCAAGAGATTGTTGCAGGATGTGATTTCCATTTTTTTCAGTTTACCAAACGAATTTTGAGGGAGTACGCCTGGCCATATTAACTTCAAGTTGTCCATGTGAGAAAGAACAAATGTCTCCAGGTTGGGGAAAATTGGAACCTGTATGATACAGTTAATAACATTCTTCAGGCTTCACAATGGAATGCTAATAATAAGTCTAACAACTAACCGAAAGAAAAACTTAAAGCAAGTTGAAATGCTCACCAGTTGAGTTGGAGCGGATTTTCTAAAATGATGAATGTGACCCAAGTTTTCCTCCGGCGCAAATATCTTTTCCACGAATTTGCACGAACTAAGTAAAAGATGTTGAAGCTTGACAAGTTTTATAGCCACAGGGTATGAGAAAATATATGTCAACCGTTCACATCCATCTACGGTCAAAGAGGTCAAATTTTGAAAGTAAGAAAGCTGGTGATTCCATATGTTGTGGATATTGATTGAATACAGCTTCAAGCTCTCCAGGTTTGGAAATTCAACCTGCCAAATTATCCCAGGTAGATTATCATTAGCAAAAGAATGCTTAACATTCTTTTCTAACTAACAGTAAAAATTGCCCATTAAAGGAGAATGATTTGGTTCCTATCAATCAATTCATTTATGTTCCGTTACTGTCATTGTTCCTCTCATCAAAATTAATGGTATGGTATCCATATCAGAGAGAAAAATCTAAAAATAGAATTTTCAGATGCACTGAAACCGCTATAAATTAAGATGCCCAAATCTGGAAAATAAAGAACAAGTCATATTTGTACCTTGTCATTAAAAAGTTGACTGGAGAAACCACTGCCGTTTGCATGAGCCCCAGTACTTGACTCAGGACAGAGACTAACAAGAGAAGGTAAGCATTGTAGAGTAAGTGAACGCAAGTTGATGAGCCTGATCTTGTCGGTTTGTCCAGCATAAGCATCCTCTTGTCTTTGCCCAGATAAGATATTGGTCATAGATTTACATTCAGAAATCTCAATCTCAACAAGTTCAGAAAGGTGTTTAACCATGGAATGCGAGAAAAGAAACTCCATCCTATCACAACCCTTTACTTTGATAACTTTAAGTTTGGTAAAGCCCTGTGCTGGAAGGGGGTCACTGCATATCCTCTCCATGTTAATCAGATTGTGAAGGGTCAATGATTCCAAGTTTGGGAAGGCATGATCACTATAAGCCCACTCCGTTGAGCCAATAATGCTCTCCATTTCAGCACAGTTTAGGATGCAAAGATGCTTCAATTGTGAAAACCCTTCATCATTCAATTCGTAAAGTACTTCTCGAACACCCTTGAGTTCAGATAAATACAAATCTTCAGCCTTGGTCATCAACATCTTTATCCCATAGTCCTTTAGAATGCTTGGATCCGCACCCGAATTTAACTTAAGAAGTCTTGATGTTTTGTAATTCTCAGACTCCACCTCAGACCATTTCCAACCATCCCCAATCAAAATCCTGTAGCTTTCTAGTCTCGCAAAGCTAAGCATGTCTCTAGGAAAAACTGAAGTATCTTCTATCTGCACATTCAAAGTTGTTACTTGATTCAAATGCTTTAACTCACCTAGACTTAAATCATTGTTTCGCCTTTTGCTTTCTTTAGCCTCCCCTTGAACATCACAGTTTCCCATGTAGAGCTCTTCCAAGCTTGTCAACCTCCATATCACGTTGCCAGGAATTCCTCCTAGTGTTGAGCAATCAGTCAAATCTAGCAACCGAAGATTACTTAATCCTCCTATTTCTGCAGGGAGCTCTTTAAGGTCAGATTTCCCCAGGTTGAGAATCTCTAAACTTGTGATTTCTCCAACAGTAGCTATGTCTTCCAACATGCACTTACACAGATACAATGCTTGGAGGTCTGTCAAGAGACTGAGAGAGGGAGGGAGCGATGGAGTACAATTTAGACCTCCTAAACTTAGCACCTTCAACTCTTTCATCTGAACAAAGAAGTCATCCGGGATTTTCAAATAGTTACCTTGACTATTTATTTGGAGTATCTTCAAGTTGGGACATTCTAACACATCAGGAAGTTCACGGATATAACACCAGTCTAAGAAAATATGATGACAAGTTCTAAAGAAATCCATTCTGGGCCATTTCAATTCCTTGTTTCTTTGCACTATAAAGAAAGGTTTGACCCTGGATGCAATAGAGGCGGCCACATGTCGAACCAACTCAAGCGCCACAACTGAATCTCTTTCCCCCTCATCAAGTAACAAACAAGAAGCTCTCAGGTTGTCTATCAATTTGTAAAGCCTGTTTCTCCCATCTGCCAATGAATCAACATGTTTGTGCAGTCCCAGGCACCAACCAAACACCAACAAATCTCTTGTGCCACAACCATTTCCCATGGAACCCAAAAGCAGGAAGAAAGTTTTCAGTTCCTGACTTTCCAAATGGTCATAACTCAGCTCAATAGCAGAACGCAAAGGAGAATAAAGACACCCTTCAAGTTCAAAACTTGTTATCTGCTCCAGTGCATCCTTCCAAGCATACAAATCCTTGTTCTTCAATTCCTCCACCACTGTGACTATCAAAAGAGGCAGTCCACCACAGCTCTTCGCTATCTTTTCAGCCACTGTTTGAATGCTAGGATCCCTAACCTCATCCCCTCCCCTCTTCTCAAACAACTCCCAACTTTCATCCTCAGACAACACCTCAAGCCTATAAAACTTTCCTGCCCCAAAATTAGTACTCAACACATTAAGATTCCTGGATGTGATCAACAACTGGCATTTGCAACCTTTGTAGTCCTCACCAAAAGGCACACCAATCTTTGTCAAATCAAGCTTCCCCCACACATCATCCAACACCACAAGAATTTTCTGCTCCTGCCGAATCCTCTGGCGCAACCGGCTCGCCCTCCCCAGCTCCGTCAGCTCATCAAACTTCAACCCCAACCCATCAGCAATCTCATTGCGGATCCTTCCCACATCCGGCGAATCCGTCACTGTGGCCACCACCACCGCATCAAACAACCCATCCTTCTCAACCTGCCAGGCCAATTCCTTCACCAGTGCAGTTTTCCCCACGCCGGCCACCCCATACACTCCAACAATGTTAACCCCATCATCCTTCAACATCTTCACAACATCATTCAACATCACAGTTCTCGATTGAATAGCAACATACTCTCTTGCAGCAGGACCAACATTGCATCTCAAGGCACGCTTATAGGAAACACGATCAAACGTCTCTCTCCTTACCTCCCTCACAATCTCCACCAAGGTTCTCGCTCTCTGGCTGTAGGTGTACTTCAAGTACAAGTCCATGCATCCAACCCTTTCCCTCTCTTCCTCCTGAAGAAATGCCTGCCCCTGCTCCACAGCTGCACGCACTCGATCGAACCAGTCACGCACGGTGTCCTCGATCTCTTCACCACCCCTTTTGGCAGCTTCAACCGTGTGCCTCACTTCCTTCTCCTCACTCTGCAGTCTCTTAATCTCGGTTTCCAGCTCTGTCAGGTAAGTGTTGTACATCAACACATAGGTGATGTTTCGCAGCATAGGTGCAGCAACACTTGATGCCACGCTCGCTATAGTATCCATAGTTCTCTTCGATTATCTGCCAAAACCCATGGAACAACAAAACTGAAAGTTTTCTTCTATGATCTCATGTAAAGTCAAAGAGTTCAACAAAAAAAGAGACTTTTATTGCTGGGTGTGTGACTAAGGATCTTACTTACCTGTTTCAGTTTGTGCTGAGTCTGCTGAATAACAATAGCTGAATGAAGTTTGGCTCTGGTGGTATAAAAGTAACAAACTTAAGTTCATAATGGACGCGAATACAGAAATGGGTAGGTAACAGGTTATTTCAAATATTTACACTCCTCTACATCTATCTTTTTACTGTACATACATACATCTATATATACATACATAAATTATCTATATATAAATAATTAAAAAGAATATATATATATATATATATATCAAATTATATCCCTATAATTTTTATCGAATATTACATTATTAAATAATTTTATATTATAAATGTTTTATTTTTCCTAAAACCCACTGTTAGATTAAAATTTCATTTCATAAAGTATATACACAAAACTTTTACATGATCCAAAATTAGTTGATAATTGACCTAATAAATAACTTTTTGCATAAGTTATTTCATTTTACTTTAATTTAGTTTTAAAAAATTTATTAACTGATTCTAAATTATCATAACACATGATATATAATTAAGTGTTATTATTTTTTTTATTAAATTATAAAATTTTAATGTGTTGAGTAAAGATTGGGTAAAACTCTGAGCACTTGAAAATCCTACACTATCTGATCATTGCTCGTTGTCAAACTGTGGGTTCAACATTAGTTATTATTTTACCAAAAATAAACATGCAATATACATCATCTTATAGTGCTGATACTTTTGTTTCCAGATTACCGTGGTTTTTGATGGAGAAGGAGGGATAGTGACAAAAGAGATTGTAGAGTCCAAGTAATTGTGGCAGAAATTTGCAACTCTATTGTGATAAGATGCTGACACGAGGAAATCAATGGAATACAAAATTAGAAGGGTTCTGATATTTTAATATCTAATCAATTTTTATTATCACTTTATAATTATCATTTTATCTTTTATTCATTCTTTTTTTATAAATTGTTATGTGATTATTAGGTCGTTAAAGTATTATTTTCCCAAACTAAAATGTATCCACGAAAACATAAGAGGTTAAGAACCAATATAGTTTGGTAAAGTGTAATTTAAATATTTATTCCATGTTGAAAACGGGGTTCAACTACAATAGTGTCAGGTTCTGAAATTGCCACCAAGGATTACCAGTCCTTTGTCGATTATTCAATTCCCCACGTGAAACTCGTTCAACCAGGGATTTCTCTTGTTCGTCAATTATTCCCTCCCTTTGTTTTCGTTTGATTTTGGAAACTTTTTGTTGTTTTCAAAGTTTAGCAAAATATATTTTTTTAAATTATATACTTTTCTTATTTTATCTATTTTAAACTAATTTATACATTTATCACAGAAATGAAATAATTTGTGAACATTTATTATGGATAAAAATAAAAAATATTCAACGAAATTTTTATAACCAGTTTTTACAAGAATAAAAAATAATTACTATTTTATCTAATGGTCATGACATCTAACGCTTTTTCATTTAGAATAAATAATCATACACGAAAATGTATGCAATCATAATTTAGTATTGAGGTTTGTTGGAAAAAGCTTTTTTCAAAAAGATTTTAGATAAAAAAATAATAATTTATGCATAAACTAAATTATAGAATTTATTTGACATTGATTTATCCGAGTTTAACTCGTATCTAAATTAGTTTTATTTTATATAAAAACTTATTTCATATTTACTTTTTATTTCTTTTCTAAAAATATCAGGGGAGAAATTTTGATTGAACAAATTCTTAGAAACTTGGAAAAGTTTTAAAAAGTCTCTTGGAATTTAAAATTTTAAATAAAATTTTGTTATTTAAATATTTTATGCTTCCAAACTTATGATACTTTGATTACAATATGAAAAAAAAAAAAAAACTGATTTTTTTTTTTTTTTTTT
>Ga0209489_103574_pt1 | contig 30083 bp, 14 predicted proteins | sample SiratrowhiteBW_FD_187527 | JGI IMG/M metagenome (GOLD analysis project Ga0209489, IMG submission 187527) | Root nodule microbial communities of legume samples collected from California, USA - Siratro white BW (SPAdes) (version 2) | ecosystem: Host-associated > Plants > Roots > Nodule | place...
ATATATATATATATATATATATATATATATATATATATATATATATATATATAATTTTAAATTTGAGTTGAGTTTATACATTGTATTGGATTACAGTCTTTTGTGTACACCTCTTTAATGAATACATTCTAATTCTTTCAGGTTCTGTCTTTTTTTTTTCATAATTAATTGATCTTTCACGTTTAAATAATAAGAAAATAGAGCAGCTGTCATGACAAATAATTTTCAAGTTAAAATTATTGTAAGACAATATAGTCATACTTTTACTATTTGATCTTATAAAATAAAATTAATTATACAAAGTGGACACCTTTCCATTTCAATCTCAATTTTCTATTTGACAAAACTGCTTAAAAGGACAAACAATTCAACTAAGTCGAAATCCAGGGACTAACTTTAAGAAACTCATTCAGGAAACTACTCAAGATTTATTGAATGTATTTTTAATTATTATTTTGGTTTTCTATTTTTTAAATATGATTTGTCTATTTTATTATTAAAATTAGATTTAATACTGTTATTTCTTTATACAGTCCACCTTTTAATTTTTATAATAAAATCAAAAACTAAATTGGCTTAATTATTATTGCAACACCATATCTTTTTTATATAAAATTATTTATGCATGTACATACATATTACTAAGTTAATAAATTAATTGCTTGCCATGAGCTACAAAAATTAGTTAATTTATTCTAAGTACAGGTTAAATTATTTCTTATTTAAAATTTTATTATAATAGCTTTGAGTGATAATTATTAACTGGTTAATGATCAATATAGTTTCATGAGAATAATATATATAATAGAAATTAAATATAGTTATTAGTAAATCAATTGTTTAAAATTTAATTAAAGGGTGTAATTAGTGACTTAGGTGTAATTGAGGTTATAATTAAGTTCACTTTTTTTTTATACAGTTCAAGATCGCAATGTTTCAAAAACATTTTAATATTAATACATTATTATAAAATTAAAAAAAATTTAATTTTAAATTACACTAAAAAATAATTTTCAATTAAAAGTTTTAAATATCTTAACTGACTTTAAGTTTATATTGGTACTATAAATATTCTTGAATTACTTTAAATTTATATTGATACTATAAATATTATTTAATGAATAATATTTTTAAAACTTTTTTATAATTAATTAATAATATTTTTTTGAAAAGAAATTAAACAGCCAATAAATCCATGTATCATAACTTTCTAATTTTCTAGCTCTTTCTACTATTCCATCATTTTAACATCATTTCTTTATATGTCTTTTCATTATCTAACTCTTTCACTTATCTCGTTTCTTTATGTGGTTCTTTCACTTATATTCTTCCTCTTGTATCTGACTTTTTCACTTATCTCCTTCTTGTCATTGGTTCTTTCATACTATTGTATCAATTTGAGTTTTTGATTGTCATTAGATCATTTTCCAATTCCAAATTTGTTTTATACTGAGGAATCAGAGTTTGTGTCCACTTTTACTCATTTTGATTACATCAATATCAGGTAAAAATAATATTGGATTGATGAATTGATCTTAATTTTTTTATTTTTCATTATTGTTTAATTAATTTTAAAATAGTTTGTGCAAACTCAAGGAATAACATTAGAAATTTAGAATTTATAAATTAAATTTAGAAACTAAAGGACAATATCAAAAGATAGAACGAGACTTGAGACTTCAAGACAAGATACTACAATTAAGTTCATTGTTTTGACAATCATGTTTTATCCTTTTAACTTAGTCTCATTTTATATATTATGATAACGGGAATGAAATTACAAGACAAAAAAATTCTGATATTAAAAATATATATGATCTAAGTCAATGAGAGGATATTGATACAAAATTGAGAGACTTAAACTAATAAAATTGTATTTAAGATCAACAATGTTTTAATAAAGATTAAACTGATTAAATTTATTGTCTATTGAAAGAGATATTTTAAATGAAATTAATTATGATACTTTAATAGATAATTTGTTTAAAAGCTCGAAAAATAATTTTAGATAAAAATATCTTATTTTAATTATTCCTGTTTGTGTATGCACTCTCTAACTGTCCAGCCTTTTCAGTGGTGTAAGGAGAAACCTCAACCATTTTCCCTTAAATAGGGGTTCCAAAGCCATGTTTCATGAGTGTGACGATTACCCAAAACCTGTTATAGGTTCCATGCTTTTGGTAGTTACATAAAAAAAGTAATATGAAACCTTGAGATATTTTATTACCCTATAGTCCATACACATCCTAAAAGTCCCATCTTTTTTTGGCACTAAAATTATAGGAATGACACATGCTTTCTCGCACTCATTCATTCTCCAAGAATGCATCCATTTGCTTTAAATCTCCTTTTTCTCCTCTAGATTACTTTTATATGTTGGCTTATTAGGCAATGATCCAAGAATGAGGTCTATTTGATGCTCAATACCTTTTAAGGGTGGAAGCCCTTTGGGAGGTTCTTGAAAAATCCCCTTAAATTCCTCTAAGATTTTTTCCAAACCTAAAGAGTGAGAAGGTGGGAGTTGATAAGACAAAGAACAAACATTAGTGGGTAAAAGAAGGTACCAAGGTTTGTTCATGAGTTTTACCTTTTTCGTATCTTTGTGTGACACCATTAGTGATTCATTGTCTTATTTTCTTGTGTAAGTGTTGTGTGACTTTACTTTCTCCCTTTTCTCTCCCATCACCATTTGATCTTTTCTCACTTCTTTTGTTGTAAGAGGTGTTAACGAGTGAGTGCATTCCTTGCTTTCAAAAGTGAACTTGTTGGTATAACTATCATGTTGAACATGCCTATCATATTGTCAAGGCCTTCCCAACAAAACATGACTTGCTTCTATAGGAACCACTTCACACCACTTCATCTTTGTACTTGCCAATAGAAAAACTATAAAATGGACTAGAGGTTGAAGAAGAAGGAGATGAAGAAGAAGGGGTATAATTAAAAGAGTGCTCAGATTCAACTTCTCCATTCTTCAACATCATCACCATTTAATTTGGAAAATTAAAAGTTTTATGTCCATAACCCAAACATTTGAAACATTTAATACTACTTTTTTTCCTCAAATTTGGGTTTTGGTGAAAAAAGATAAAAGAGCATAAGTCTTAGCATGAGAAGAAGAAGAAATTTTGTGATCTTTAAAAGAAAAATATTTGACATCTTTAGAGAAGAATGAGGATGTTTAGAATTCTTACTTTCGAAGTGTCCTTTCCTCTTCCTTCTTATCTTTTGAAGCACTCCAAAAGGCTTATTTTTGGTATGTGTGACACCTCTTTGTTTGCATTTCCACCTTCATAGCTTGGTAAGCAACTCTTCCATTCAAGAATCTTGTCATCTTGCACTCATCACTCTCCTCCAAACCACTTTTGATGGAAACATTTCCATCTCTTTGCAAAATTCCTCCATATATTTTGAACCTTGTCTTAGTCTTTGGAGTTGGAGGATTAAGTCTTTCTTGTATGTTATAGGCATACATCTTTGTGTTAAAGCATTTCTAAATCCAACCAAGTAGAATTTGGTGTTTTTTTCCTCCTACGATTTGGCTTTGATATTTGTGCCACCAAAATAGAGCATAATCCTCAAACTCTAAGACAACAAGTTTCAAAACTTCCTCATCACTAAATTTACAAGAGTATTTGAATTGTTCTACTTTTCTCTCTCATTTTTCATACACATTTAGGTTGGAATCACCCATAAACTTCAGAAACCATGCATTGTGCTTGAAAATTTTACCTTCATTGCTCTTTTGGTGCCTTCTTTCTTTACCTTCATGCCTCCTTTCATAGAAATCCTCCACATCACTATCATTTTGACTAAAGGATGTAGAAGACTTTCTTTCTCTTATTTGTCTTCTTTCTTTTCTATCAATCATAGTTTCCATTTTCTCTAGCTTTTTCATTATTTCTGCCATGGTTACTTGTTCTACCTCCATATTTATGCTTCCTTTCTAGACATGGCTGAATTCTTCAAGAATAACCTACGCAAAAAAATTTACAAGAAAAAAACCCAAACTAGGCAAGAAATGAGTTCTAGTAGAAAAAAATTTATAAGAATTTGTGTAAAAGTGTATTCAATCCAATTTTTTTTTTACACTCACTCTCAAGATGGTAATTCACTCAAATAAATTTTGGTCTCATTCAAAATTGTCCAGAATTAATGAAAACATGTCTCATACTTTCCTCCAATTCTCATTAAGAAATATCAACTCTCAAGTGAAATATGTAACACATCCAAATTCACTCAAACCTCAAATTTTCTCAAAATTTAATGACAAAACTAAGAAGAACAATAAAGAAAAACTAAAAAGGTTTGAGAATAAAAGTCACACATAAGAATATTGCACTTATATGACAAGTTTATACAAAGACAATCAAAGAAAAACTTGAAAAAGACTCAAAGAATTATTTTAGTGCAAAATTTCCACCCATTGGAATCATGTAAAACCTTGATATGAAAGTCATTTAAGAGTCACAAAATTCAGAAAAGAAATCCCACACTAAAGTGTTGAAACAATTTGACAATCTCCTATAGGAAGTCTATATGAAAATTGAATCTAGAAACTAAAACCAACTACACATGAACAATGTTTTATCAAACACTTGGTAAACACAAATTTTATGTAAATTTTCTTTTACTTGTTTTTGAAAATCTCTTTTGCTTTTCAATGCTTATAGGGTTCAATCATTCAAGATAACATTCCCCATGAAATTGTTTTGATTTTAGTTCTTGAAATCAAATTTCAAAACACAACCACAAATGAGAGAATCACAACATTTGCTTTTAATGTTTATGGATTTTCAATCTTCTAAACATGTTTCCTCTTAATCAAACTCTCAAAACAAGATTAAATATTTCAACTCTAGAAAAATTTAAGAAGAAAACAATAACTCAATGAAATAACCAGGACATAAAAACATAAAATCAACCAAGCATCAACATCATACACATTCCTAGAGAGAGAAGCCTTTTTCGATAAAATCAATCAAAAACTTGGATGTAACATCATATGAACTCTTGAAGATTTGTAGGATTTAGACCAGCCTAAGAGGAGATGAAGTTTGTATACTCTAAGAAAGAACAAGAGTTGGCACAACAAAAGAACCCATGAAAGTAAGAAAGTTTGCGACAATGTACAAAACAATGAATGAACAAGTAATGAAAACTAGAAGTAACAAAGAAAGAAATCATAAAATAGATTAAGTAAAGAGAATGGTTGAACACGCCACCTTCATGGTTGAAACCTTCAAGGACAAGTAAAGGAGGATCCACCACTTGAGAAAGCTTTTCAAGATAAGAATCAAAAGAAAAGAGTAGAGACAAAATTCAAACACTCACAAAATCTCACAGAGGAGTCTATTCGTGATTCAACTTGTCAAAATACAAAGTAGAACACCCCTATTTATAACAAGGATGGTGCAAAAAAGGAGAAGCTCCAAGAGTAAAAAATGGTTAACTATGCTAATAAAGGTTAACTCTACTTAACTATGTTTACTACAACTAATCCCTTGAAATTAGGAAGATGCACTCGGTAGTTTCTAAGATACATGAAATGTAACAATTACTCTATGATAACTATGATGTATGTACATGTGCAGCACTACCAAGTTTTGGTTAATTTAACGAGTTTGCTAAAGTGTGAATTAGTTAAAGTTTCTTAAACTTTCATGATTAAGAACAAATACAATTTGATAAAATACTAGACATGTAGAAGCACAAAGCAAGAATAGACACATATATCGAAAGGGCTATAATAGTAGAAGAATAAATGTGTCAATGACAAAGACAAGAAGAGCTAAATTCCTACGCCAAGACGATGAGCTTGAAATTAGCAACCACATTCCAAAGCATAAATATTTAGGTGCATGGAATTGATATGACTCCTTGAAAGAGTGTAGGATCTAGACTATCCCAAAAAGGAGATGAAGATGTCAGTTATTCGAGAAAGAACTCAAAGTGGCACAAAGGAAGAACCCATACTTGAGATAATGAACAATTCAATATATGAACAAGTAAGAAAATAAGAAACAAAAGGAATTGAAATATAAAATTGGAATGAGGAAGAAGCTGATTAAACACCACCTTCAAGATTGGAAATCTTCAAGGATGAGTGCAGAAGAATCCGCCACTTGAGAAGGCTTCTCAAGATAAGAATAAAATAAAAGAGTAGAGACACAACTCAAGAACTCTCACAATTTCTTAAAGGAATTCTATTCATTCAACTTCGTGTATTTAGAATGGAGAACACTCCTATTTATGGCATTGGAATTTGGCCAAGCAAGGAGTCTGAAAATGAAAAAAGAGTTCACTACACTAATCAAGGTTAATTATACTTAACTATGTTTAAGCTAAACTAATCCCTTTAAATTAGGAAGATGCATTTGGTGGTTACTAAAAGTACATGAATGTAATAATTACTTCTAAGATCACTAGGATGAATGTACATGATGGAGTCTACTTGGAAGTTATAACAATGCATGAATGTAGTGATTACTCTAAGATGACTAGGATGAATGTACATGAAAGAATACACTAGATAGTTACTAAAATGCAAAAAAATTTAATGATCAAAATGCATGTACTAGATAGTTACTAAAATGCAAAGAATGTAATGATTACAATGCATACACTTACTATGATTGAGTCTTGAAACTTGAAGTGACAAAGATGAATTAAGTAGTCCATGTGAGGCGCATGTGCTAGCTTAAGCCTTCAAAAAGACACTTCTAATTTAATACCAATTCTCTCAAGTTCCTACTCTCAAGTTTATACTTTTCTCAAGTTCTTTCTAATTTCCTTCAAAATCTCCAAGAGTCTTCTCTCTTTTATTTCTTCATCCACATCTTCATTTGTCATGCTTCTTTTATTTATTCTTCATTCTTCTCTTCTCTTTTTCCAACAAGTTCTTCCTCATTCTCATATTATCATCCTCTCCTAGATGGAGGGAATTCATCCACGAATACTAAAGACCTATATCACAAAAAGAAAGATAAAAACATTGAAGTTATGGCTTATTATTTACTACTACTAAGAAACTATTTATTACTAACCTCAAGGATCAAAAACTAAAACACTTGAAATGTCATGTTTTCATGTGGAATGTATGCTCATATCCAAAAAATTTATTTCGTACAAAAGATCTTATCACTTTATTTTTATTTTTCTTGTTGTTTGTTTTTAGAATGTGATGATGATGATGATGATGAATATAATGATGATGATAATGATGATGATGATGATGTATATGACTATGTGAATCCTTGATAATTATAGAAGAATGTCCTATGCCACTTTTGTTTAAAGAATTTAAAGAATTTCAAGCAACAAAGGTCTCTTCTCTTCAATAATTAATGACTGTTGAAATTCCTTCAATCGTTGTAGAAGTTAGGTCATGGAAATATCAAGAAGTCCATGAGATACTTTGATTCCCTCTTTTGGAATTCTTCCCTCTGCACCTTGTAACATTAAAGAAAAAAGCAATAACAAAAGAAGACAAATCTAAATGTTTAGGAATTGAAAAGTTCATAGATTTTCTTTTAATCTTATCCTGATCTACTTGTACTCCTTTGTCAAAACTCATTGAACACACATTAGAAGGGAAAAGAAGATACAAGGGTTTGTGTACATGTTTTACCTTTTGAACTTCTTTACATGATGTCACTAGTAATTCTTTATCTTCTTTACCTTTTGTTTGAACATGTGAGTTTTCTTTCTCCCTTTTTTCTCTCATTATCATTTGATCTCTCCTAGTACCTTTGGTGTGAATGGTTTTAGGGAGTAGGTGCTACCGTTATTTTGAAAAGTGAACATGTTGGTATGGTCATCATGGTGAACATGCTTATCATACTGTCAAGGCCTTCCTAACAAGACATGGCTTGCCTCCATAAGAACCGCATCACATAACACTTCATCTTCGTACTTGACAATGGAGAAATTAAGAAGAACTTGATTACTCACTTTGATTTCTCCATCTTCACTCAACCATTGTAGCTTTTAAGGTCTTGGATGGGGAATGGTTGGAAGATTAAGTTTTTTCACCAATATCTTACTTGCTACATTAGTACAACTTCTTCCATCAATAATGAGTACACAAACTTTATTGTTGATGAAGTATATTGTATTTAAAATGTTTTCTCTTTGAGTTTCAACCACATCCTTATGGACATGGCCAAACATTTGCCTCACCACTAATAAGTCTCCTTTCCTTGGGGAAAGAGTATACTCACTACTTCCAAAAGAAGATGGCCTAAAGGTTGGAGAACAAGGAGATGAAGAAGAAGGAGTGGACTTAGAAGAGTGCTCGATTTCAACTTCTCCATTCTTCAACACCATTACCCTTTGTTTTGGACAATAAAAAGCTTTATGTCTATAACCCAAGTATTTAAAACATTTGAGGCTACTTGTCTATTTCTCAATTTTGGGTTTTGGTGGAGAAGATGGAGAAGCATGAGTCTTAACATGAGTAGAATAAGAAGTTTTATGATCTTTACATGAAAAAGGTTTAGAATCAAACAATAAGGAGGTCTAGAGTACTTTTCCTCTTCCTTCTTCTCTATATGGAAGGAGTTCGTGAGAAGTGTCTTTGAAAATCTTTCCTCTTTTGAAGTTTTCTCTCCGCTTTATTTGTTTGATGCAGAAGACTTTCTAAAGTCTCATGGTCATGTAACTCCACTACTTCTTGGATATCTCGATTGAGGCCATGGAGGAATATTGTGATTTTTGCCTCTTCACCTTCATACAAGCCAATCTTGAGGAGAAGTAGCTCCATCTCTTTGAAGTACTCCTCCACTCCTTTTGATCAATGCCTTAATCTTTGAATCTTTAAGAGAAATTCCTTTCTACAATGTGTAGGGTTGAATCTCTTCTTCATAGCCGCCTTCAATTCAACCCAAGTTTTGATGGATTGTTTCTTCCCCTTTTCAACATCTTTTTGAAATTTATTCCACCAAAACAAGATATAACCCTCAAATTCTAAAACAATAAGTATCACAATATCGGTATCATACAAATCATATGAAAATAAAATTTGTTCAACTTTCTTCTCCCTCTCTTCATACACATTATAGTTTGAATCACCAAAAAATTTAGGAATTCTAACATTATTCCTAAAAAATTTATCTAGTCTTGCATGATTTGTTAATGATCTTCTTCTCCTCTCATTGTTTCCCTCATAAAAAATCCCCATGTCACTCTTATCTTGTGTAGATGATGAAGAGTGTCTCCTTTCTATTCTTGTTCTTCTATGTCTCCTATCCTGCTTTGAATCAATTTGTAATTGCATTTCCTCCGACCTTCTCAAAAATCCCCGCATTAGAACATATTGATTCTTCCTATTCAAACTTCATTCCTCCTTAGGACTCCTAGACATAACCAATAAGAAAAAATTCACAGGAAAATAACCCAAAACTAGGCAAAAATTGAGTGTTAGAAGTAAAAAATTTATTGCAATTTTTGTGGAATTGGTTTGGCTCTCAAATTTGGTACACTCACTCTCAAGATAGTAAAACACTTAATAAAATTTTATCTTAATCAAAATAGTACATATTTGCTTGAGAAATTGTCCCACAATTGTCTCTAATACTCACCAAGAATTACCAACTCTCAAGTGAAAGATGTAACAAATCCAAATTCACTCAAACTGAGAAAGTTTAAGAAACAAAAGCCACACAAAAGATTAATGCACTTAATATGACAAATTATTCAAAGAAAAGCTTCAAAAATACTCAAAAAAGGTGAGTTTTTGTGCTATTTTCACACCCATTGGATTCATGTAAAATCTTGAAATGAAAGGCACCTAAGAATCACAAATTCCAAAATACCACAAGTGCTGAAAACAATTTGGCAATCTCTAAGGAATTCTATATGAAAGATTTAAGAAAAGTAGGATCAACTACACATAAACAACCATTTCTCAAACACCAGGTGTGCTAAATTTTGTATAATTTTTCTTTTGATTCTTTTGCACTTTCCTTTGCTTTTTGAAGATCAATATGGTTTAGTCATTTATTGCAAAAATCCTATTTAAAACAATTTTGGAAAAATCAATTTCACAAAACAACCACAAATGAGAGAATCACATACTTGAATCCTAATGTTCATGGGTTTTCAATTTTTTAAAACATGTTTCTTCTTAAATGAACTCTCAAAACAAGATTAAACACTTTTAAACTCTAGAAAACTTCAATAAGAAATAAGAACTCAAAGAAAGAACAAGGCTATAGGACACAAGATTAACCAAACATCAACATCATACCCATTTCCTAAAGAGAGAAAAAAATTCAACAAAACCCAATGAAGAAGATGGATAAATGACTTGATTAATGGATGAAACTTGAAAAAAAACACAAGAAAATGATGTATAAGGACTCACAACAGATCAGCCAAGAAGAAAACTCAAAGAAGATGATGAAATACCTTGCTTCAAGAATGGTTTTCAAACCCACTTTTCAAGAACTTCTCTCTTGATCATGATGAACATCTCCATGGAAGGTTGATCCTTATAAGTCTTGATACCACTTGATATGGATCCTCGAAGGAGTGTAGGATCTATACCAGCCCAAAAAGGAAAGATGATAGTTCTTCAAGAGAGAATTCAAAGTGGTGCAAAGGAAGAACCCGTGGAAACCATACTTACGACAATGAACAATTCAATATATGAAAAGGTAAGCAAACAAGAAACCAAATAAATTGAAATGTAAAAATGGAATGAGGAAAAAGATGATTGAACACGCCACCTTCAATATTGGAAATCTTTAAGGATGAGTGAATGAGGATCCACCACTTGAGAAGGCTTCTCAAGATAAGAATCAAAGAAAAGAGTAAACACAACTCAAGTAGTGTTACAATTTCTCAAAGAAATTATATTCATTCAACTTCTTGTATTTTACAATGGAAATCACTCCTATTTATAGTGATGAAATTTGGTCAAGCAAAGAGTCTCAAAAGATAAAAAAAGTTAACTACACTAATCAAGGTTAACTACACTTAACTATGTTTAAGCTAAACTAATCCCTTAAAAGAAGGGAGATGCATTTGGTGGTTACTAAAGTACATGAATATAATGAATACATCTAAGATAACTAGGATGAACGTACATGATGGAGTGCACCTAGAAGTTATAACAATGAATGAATGTAATGATTACTTTATGATTTCTAGGATGAATGCACATGAAATAATGCATTAGGTAGTTTCTAAAATACGAAAAATGTACAATGCATGTACTAGGTAGTTACTAAAATGTAGAGAATGTAATGATTACAATGCATGTACTAGGTAGTTACTATGAATATGTCTTAAAACTTGAAGAGTGAAAGATAACTTAAGTAGTCCATGTGAGGTGCATGTACAAACTTAAGCCTAGGCATTTCTAATTTAAAACCAATTCTCTCAAGTTCCTACTCTCATGTTTGTACTTTTATCAAGTTTTTTCTAATTTCTACAATTTACAATCCTTTGTTCTTATAATTTCTTCCTTCAAAAGCTTCAAGAGTCTTCGCTATTTCATCTCTTCATCTACATCTTCATGTGTCATACTTCTTTCATTTATTCTTCATGTCTTGTCTTCTCATTTTTTTTTTCAGTAAGTTCTTACTCATTCTCATATATATTAGGTATGCTTATCCAAAGCAAAGTCTCATAATCTATAAAGTAGATCTTAACACACACAACCTACCTTTGAGCACTATATGCTCATTTTGGTGCAATGAGTATAATAAAAGGTATGTTAATTCCCTTAACGAAAGGAGCATAAATAGTGAAAGTACCAACTAAGTTAAACATATTTAATAAATCATTAATGCAAAGGAAAAAAAGAAGAAATTTGGGTCAATGAATAGTTTTGTGACAAACACAAATAGAAGTTATGTCATGTAGATGAAGTTGGACGTTGATGTATTGAAAGTACATACACATATACAAAACTTTCATTCTTTTAACTTCTACATGCTTAATTGTAACACATTTACTAGGCGACTTAGAAAGTGGTATCTTATTTAAGTCCTTCATTGTTGTGAAGTTATCTCATAAAGAAATGAGAGCTTACATTTCATATCCACTGTTTTGAATGTGAACCTCGTACATAAACAACTAACCTCGAAAGACTTTAAGTATTTTTCTTGAAGATATCTTGCATAATTGTGTTTAAACTCATAGAGAGTTTTAATGATAGGTAGAAGTGACTTTCATGTACTCGTTATAAGCAAAAAATAACAGAGATAATACTTGTAATCAATATTTGAATAGTAAAACTCTTTGTCTTTAACATTAAAGAACTAGAAATACTTCAAATTAAGAAAAAATCACTATAAAAGTAAAGTATTTGATGCTTTATTTTTACACTCTTAAAAATCATAGAATATTTTTAAAAGAATTTGTGAACTTGTTTATAAAACCATTAGACGACCATTATTAATTTAATAAACATATTTGTTAAAATGTTTTAAAGTGTTGTACATAAAAAATTAATTCAATTTATATAGTTATAGATTTTACATACATTACAAAAAAAATTACTTTTAGAAACTAATTTATTGATCTCTAAAATGATAAAATTGGTCACTAGTTTAATTAAAGACTAATTTAGAATCTAATAGTAAAAAGCAGCTAAAACTTTGGTAGCTAATTTTAGATACTAATTTAAAAACCAATTTAGTAACCAATTTTATTGAGACCAATTTAGTGACAAATTTTATTGAGACCAATTTAGTGACAAATTTCATTGAAACCAATTTAGTAACCAATTTTATTAAAACTAATTTAGTGATCAATTTTATTGAGATCAATTTAGTGACCAATTTTATTAAAATCAATTTAGTAACTAAATATATAAATACTAAAAAATGTATCTAAATAATTGTAATATTAGACTCTTAATAATGGAGGTTGTGATATTATATTTTTTTTCTTCTTAAAACAATTTAGAATAAAAAAGTAAAATTATTTTTTAATTTGATAAGAGGAATAAAAAAATATTTTATAATAATATAAAAAATGATGCAATAATATCATTTGAATACACAAATAAGTTTTGTTTATATATCTTTAAAATATTTAATATTTATAATATAAACTTTTATATTTATTTAAACAGATTTAATATTTATTTAAACACTGCAAATTTATAATTCACTTCTACACAAATATAACCATTCACATTTATTTACTCATATACATTGCAACCAAAATCTGTAGGTATTGAAGAAAGAATGCATTTGGTATGGGACATCATTGTGGTAAGACATTAAAGCACCCACTTAACATCCTCTTTTTATTAGGTTGGAGTAAATAGTGGCGAGGATAAGCTCTTAACTAGAACTTATGGTTTGTACATCTCAAAGGAGTTGACCAAATAACTCCCTCTGATTATGTCCGGTTCACAAGCACTGCATGGTATATTTTCAGTTAATTAGAGTAAATCTTAGCTTCTAGTTTTGGTAACAGTTCAGTAAAGAGGCTAAAAGCTAAAAATGTTATTGATATTGTTTTCTATGATCATTTAAGTGCTAGAATCTTCAATACATATCCCAAGAAAGGAGCTATTCTCCCAAGATTTGATGTAGATATTATCATCCTGAATCCAAATTCAAGTTTTGAGGTAAGTGCAAAGCCCCGCCACTCTAGACTAGACTGGACACAATTTATTCTTTGTTCCTAAATAATATCTCATTTTCTTCTTATTAATATTCTTTGGTTGCAAATTGTAACCCCAACTCAATCAATTAAAAGCAAATACAAAGTAGATGATAGTTCAAACATGAAAATGAAAATCAAATCCTTAGAAGTTAAAAAAATTAAGTGTGGCACACATGTTCAGAATGGTTATGAAATATGAAATTTAGTGAAGAAACTTACCTTCACGAACCAACATTCAGGAACTGCATATCCTTCTTAATTTGCAATTCTTTCGTCCATTTGAGCCAATGCAAAATTAGAATAATGAATCACTGATTTATTAGTAAAGAATAACAAATTGAGTTTTAAATTTGAGAGAATCGGAGATAAATGCGAGAAAAGATGAACCCTAATATTTGGCGTGAAAATGTTACCGTATATAACAGTGAGAACGGGAAGAACAAAACGAAGTAAATCCATCCAAAACACATATTGAACGTATGCAGACGAACGAAGTGAATCTGTACAGAATGCAAATTTAACGTGAACGTTGCAGATCGTAGAACAAATGATTGAACGTAGAGTAGAATGAATGGGAGATTCAACCACCTAGAGTCGATTAAATGCAGATTCGTATATTGATTGAAGTTGAATTCAACAAAATCAACATCGATGGAAAAGAATGAAAAGAAGAAGCTAGAGCCGATTGAACACATATTGTGAATTACTGTCAGATTGAACAAATTGAAAGTAGATGAAAAGAAATAAGAAAGCAGGAGCTCGAGGGGACAAAGTCACAACAGATCCCTAATCAAATTTAGATATTCATAAACATTAATTTATAAAATTCTTAATTCAAATAATATATTAGATTTATTAGAAGTAACTTAGAAAAATATCTATAATTATATAATAACAAAAAAATTAAAGAAAATTATTATAAATAAATAACTATCTTTTATAATAATTTCCTATAAAAAATATAATAATTAATTATATTATAATATTTTATTAATAATAAAAATTATTTTAGATATTAATAATTTTTAATTTATAAAAAATTGATTACATTAATTTATTTGGTGACTAATTATTTTTGGTTTCTAAATTAGTTACTATTTAATAATTTTCTTATAATAATTATTTTTGTCTTTAAATTAGTTAATATAGTAACTAATTATTTTTGGTCTCTAAATTAGTTACTATTTAATGATTTTCTTGTAGTGATATTAATGTGTATACAAATTTTACATTTAAGATATTTTGCAATACACATATATTTATTTATTATAACTTTAATTTGAGATAAAAGGGAATTTCTACAAATAAAAATTCTTTTTTTTTCTAAAATGGGTTTGGGAAAATCAGTAATGTGCTCTAGAACAGAATTTCATGTTCTAGTTATTATGAATGCTTAATTTAAACCCTTTTATCTCAAAATGAAAGAGAGTATACATGAAATATAATGTGTTTTATGAAGGAAAATATGTAGAAGTTTTCATATCTAATGATACTCTTATGTTTTAGTGAGTATCTAATCCTTGCGTTAAGTGTCTAAATTGTTGTAATTCTTCACTTTGTAAAGTTCTACCTTGTGAGCCTTCATTGTACACTCTGTGAGAGTGTGTTCTTATTATTTTTTAAGAGTTCATGGTCTTAGGGAGAGATCAAGATGGTGTTACCTAGAGAGGAGAGAATAGTCGTGTTACCTGGAGAGGAGATAATACTCATGTAACCTAGAAAGGTGATAATACTTGTTGTAATTATATTAATTAATGGAACCTCTTGAGCATATGCTTAAAGGGACTAGACGTAGCTCAAGTTTGAGTGAACTATGATAAATGTTGTGTTGATTTTTATTGTTTACTGTTAAACAATCTATCATATTGTTCACTAAACAATCTGTTAGATAGTATATTGTTTTAATCCATTGATAATAGAATTTGTAGGATCTATTCAACCCCCTTTTTGGAGTCAACTACACCTTCAAGATTGAGTGCTTACCACTACATTAAAAGATATAGCCAATAGTCAAGACGCAACACTGTCTACTTAAAAGCGTAACAACCCAAATGCCAGGATTTGAGTGTGACTTGGCCCACTTGGGCTACACCATGGGATAATTGATGCACCCTACAACAACGTTGAAAGATGCTATCACTCTCTAGTCATTCAAAGAATACTCAATGTTAGCCAAGAGTGGTTGGGACCAAGAATATGCAGTTTTAGCAAAAAAAAAATGGTTGGATTCAAAGAATACTCAGTTTTTTTGACAAAAGTGGTTGGATTCAAAGAATACTCAGTTTTTTTGACAAAAGTGGTTGGGTCCAAAGAATACTCGATTTTAGGTAGGTGCAGTTGCATTCCAAATAATACTCAAAGGTTATCTAGGAGTGGCTACGAGCCCAAACAACACTTAAGGGTTGAGTTAGGAGTGGCTACGAGCCTAAAAAATATTCATTTGTACATCACAACATTAGTCTGCTTAGTGAAACTTAATTTATTGATTGAAAACTGGAGGTAGTCTGCTATGTCGAACAAACTAGTATAAAAATATAATGTGTATTTCTCTTTTCTCTTTTATTTTGCAAGTTAGTATTGTATTAAGCTAACTTAGGATGGAGAATCTTTGCGAAAAATAAGTTTGAAAAATAATTCTAAAACAAGTAAATTTGTTAAGTTATAAAGTTGTGTTTGTCACATTCCATTAAACCAAACAGAGGATAAAAAAATTGTTATATAAAAATATTGTTTGAGTAATCACAATTATAATTACAAAAAAAATTAAAAAAATATTAAAACAAAATTCAACTCTCCATTCTTGTACTTTTGCTATTTTCTACAAGCTGTAAGAGGTTAAGCATTTGATGTGAGTCAATTATTTCTTATTCTAAATGGATGAGGCATCTTATACTTCCTTTTTTGTGCTAGTGTGAAAATAGTTCTCTATTTTTTAGTGGTGATGGATGACTACCAACCTAGTTTTAGTTGAAGGTTCTTGTTGAAGTTCTTCATGTGTATCATGAATCGTGGAGTTCTCAAATTTTGGAAAAGGAAAAGTGTGTGTTTTGCCTTATAGAGACTCTTACCATCATCTCTTCTTCAAGCTTTTATTTTGGTCAGCATATAAAGGACTAACTTTTTCCTAGACACTAGCACAAATAAACATATGTGGTGGTTCAAGGTTAGCAAGACAATATTTCTTGATATGGTTACGATCAAGAATTAGAAGACATCATTCTCTCTTATTGATTAGAACTACACATATCATACATTTACCGTTGTAAAAGTGGGTTGTTTCAAAAGAATGCTTCCTTGGTTGATGATCTTCAAACAATTTGTATTATCTAGCTTCTTGTAAAATTTTTCATATATACCCTGTTATTAGAATATATGGTTAAACAAGTCGACATATTGAACTTTAGCAATATTGTCTTCCATGCCTTCGATTATCCTAACAAGATTAAGGTATAAAACATGTGGCAAGTCAAATGGAATGTTTGTCATCAAATGATATATAACACACTTCCTTATCTCAATCACATGGTCCTTCGAGCCAACTTTGGGAAGAACAACCTTGCTGCAAATTTATTGTCAAATTTTTACGTTGGAACACATCTTTTTGTATCCAACTTTCTTTAGACCAAGAAGTTAATTAGATAAATTCTTCCTCTACAAGACACATTCAACTATGTCAACCTACATTAGTAATTGTACTCACGAGAGCATTATTAAGGCATAAATGACTTATGAAAGATTAGATAGAATTCCACATCTAAATGTTTACCAAGAAGTCACCTAAGATTTTGATGAAAGCAAACAATACCAAGTTTTGGTTAATCTAACGAATTTGCCAAAGTGCGAATTAATTAAAGTTTCTTAAAGTTTGCATGATCAAGAACAACATAGTTTGATAAAATACTAGACATATAGAAGCATAAAACAAGACTAGACACATATGTTCAAAGAGGTATAATAGTAGAAGAATGAACGTGTTAATGATGAAAACAAGAAGCTCTAAATTCCTACATCAAGACTAGACGAGCTTGCAATTAGTGACCAACTCCAAAGCACATACCTTTAGGTGCAAGGAATAATGCTTATCCAAAGCAAATTCTCATAGTTTACAAAGTAGATCTTAACACACACAAGCTACTGAGCACGTCCCTTTTCTAATATAAACATATAAGTTTTTTTATTAAATTATTAGGCTAATCTTAAAAAATATATTAGAAAAGAAACATCACAAATCCAATAGACGAAGTGAATCACAACAAAAATGGAAAGAGAAAGAAGACTTTGTCCATTAGATCCTAAAAACATGAGCAAAAACCTTGACTACGACTTAATAAAAAGATGATAAAGCAGTGCAAATGTATAAGAAATGTAGTGTATACCCAAAGTATATTACACAGTGTTTGATAGATCAAGTAAAATATTTAATGAGATGTAAAATAAAAGTCAATCAAATAGGGTAGTTCATAACAATAGACGAAAGTGTTGGTCTAACAATCAGACCTATATATATATATATATATATATATATAATTGAACCAAACACCATTAAGAATTATAAGAAATGGTCCTTCAAATGTTAGGCAGATGAAATAATCAATAGGACAAATAATATAATTTATAAAGTTAGACGATATATCACCAAGGAAATGAAGTGTTAAGAAATAATCAGTCAAAGTGTATTAAACTGATGATATTAGAACGAACAAAACAAGTTAAACAATAAGGAACTAGAAATGAAATTATGAAAGAGTTGGATAGACGAACGAAAGAACATATGATATTAAATGAAAGGATAAACTAGATGAATAGAATAATATACAAGGTTAAACAAATTATGGGATTCGTCTAAACCAAAGATTATTATATCCATCTTGAATATTTTACATCTTGCTTACAACTTCCTTGCATCGTCTAATTACAACAAAGGTAAATAACTAAAATTAGTATATTCTTAATACAAGAAATGTGGAAATTTTTACATAATATTTTGATCTATCATACCAAGATAGAAGTTGACGTTCTAACATGTTACTTCTTGTCTCCTCTGGCTGAGACCCTTCTTTGTGACTCTTCCCAGGCAAGAGAATGAATGTTAGGGTATGATGAACAATTCCCTTGGTCCTTCTTCTTCTCTTCAACTCCTTCGATGGAGTTCAATCAAAGTTGAACCTGTCACTACAGTCCTTGCCCATTATAGGTTTGCCAGATACTTTTGGAGGCTAGGTAGGGACACCATCCATTTACATGTATCCTACCGTAGTCCCCAAAATACTAGGTTGAGTCACCATCCATTAAAGGATTAGTGAAGTTCTATCTGGACGTTCATATGTGGTTCAACCAAAGAAACAAAGGGAAAAGTGAGATATACACATATAAACAATAATATTGCATTAACTTTAATAAAAGCAGTTTTAATAAGAAATAAAGTTTCACAATTTAAAGTACAATCAATTGAAATCATATTATTGATTCTCATCCCATAAGTCATTTGAAATTTTATTCACGAATAATACTTGGAAAATGATAACCACTAAAAAGTTTGAATAAGAACATATTTTCATGATTCATATTACAATCTTAATTATTTTATACTACACAAAAATGATGAGAATGATATTGATAATAAATAAAGATGACATGTGGTTGAGATTAGTTAGAATAGATGAGCATGTGCACATATCAACCCACCATCAACACTTCTGCTCATCTCAATTCCCAAGGAATTAAATCCTTCATTAAAGTTATGTCAATAATAACAACAATCATGACCACGAAGCTTTCTTCCCTCTTAAGGGAATAAACTTCCTGCATCAATATTTTCTTATAAGTTTCTCTCATGTGTTTCTTTCATCATGCTTTCATGAGTGTTGGGAGTTTTCAAACTTCCTATTTATAAAGGAGTCATGAGTAGTCACTATCCTTTGTGACCATTTAGTAGTAATTCAATAGATTCTTTAAAATATAGTTTGAATTTAGTTATGAAAACAGAAATACCAAGATGTGAAATATCTCTGACTAATAGTGAAAAATGAGATTCACATATTTGTTGTTATCCCTAATCGTATTTATGCAGAGATATTTATCTAAACGTGTTTATATCTCTTGAAAAGTAATTCTTATCTTCAAAATTTGTCATTTTATGATCAATTTCTAATAATCCTTTGAAAAATTAGAAAAACTTACTATCTAAGCATTTATAAGAAATGATTAATTTATTCCTCCATAATTTATAAAAATTGAACCTTCACTACATTTTATATCTACTAGTTTATAAAATAGTTAGACTACTATAATTAGTTTAATAAACATATTTGTTAAAATATTTTAAAGTGTTGTACTTAAAAAAATCAATTCATTTTATATAATTAGATTTTACATCTTAATGGGTATACATATTTTAAATTTAAGATATTGTGTAATACACAAATATTTATTTATTATGTTGTTTTATTTTAATTTGAGATAAAAAGTGTGCAAATAAAATTCTTTTTGAAAAAAGTTTTGAAAAAATCAGTCAATTTAGACCCTTTTATCTCAGAATAAACGACAGTATACATGAAATCCAGTGCGTTTTTATGAAGGAGAAAAATTACTAAAGTTTTCATTTATGTTTTCATTATCACGTGTACTCAACTTTTTAAACTAAAATAGAATTACAGTAATGAATAAAAATCATTGTAAAATTTAAAATATTTATTTTATGATAAGATAATCAATTTTAGAAACTATGACAATTTTAATCGTAGTTTTCTTAAAACTAATTACTTAACATGTAAATTTGCTCATTTTTTAAACCTGGAAAACAAAAATTAAAAATTTAAAACATAAAAAATTAAATAAAAAATATTTTAGTCATATTAGTATAAATTATACATATGTGTCAATACGCGAGCCTCATCCTCTGCTCCCGCTTCTTTGCACTAGAGGCACACGAAAATGATCATCAAGCCCTTTTTTCTTTCTTAACTTATTTTCCCGATAGACTGCCGTTCTAAATATACTTTCCTGGAATTTTAGGTGTTACAGCCACACTCATCAGCACAACCGAAGTGTCTTCCATGTCCAAGCACTGAAATGGCGTCCATTTCGACGTGCATCACCGTCATCCCCAATTGTGGGGTCTCACGGTTACAATCCTTCACTGTTTCGAGTTTGGCGAAGCCTCGGAAGCAGGCAATAGCGTTCCCTTGCCTGCAAAACCCGTTGATTGGGGGAGTTCCGAGAAGGGGATTGGATTCTAGGGTTTTGGTGGCGCGGCCGGGAGGCATAGTGGAAACCGATAAGGTGCCGTCGGATGTGAGGAAGCGAACGATGGACGCGGTGGATGCATGCGGAGGGAGAGTGACCATTGGAGATGTGGCTAGCAGGGCTGGCCTCAACTTGAATCAAGCTCAGAAGGCTCTTCAAGCTCTTGCCGCTGACACAGATGGCTTCTTGGAGGTTGTTACTTTGTTGCCCTTTACTTTGGGAAGCTTCCAGTACCATGTGTGATAGGATGATCCTAAAGAGGACTAAAAGAAGGAAAATTAAATGGTTTAACGGTTTTATAGGATGGTTTTAGGATATTAGAAATTTGTAATATTATTTAGTTTATATTTTGATTTCCTATAGTTAGATAATGACACTTGTAGGGCATGTTTTTGGTTATATGTGTATTTTTCTTACCTGTCTGAAAAATTTAAATGCTTGTATTTATCTTCTTTATAGCTTTAATGGTAGATTTTAGGGTATTGTAGAATAGTGTAGCTCGTAGCTTCCTATCAATGTGGAAAATGTGCTGCAGTAATATGGTTATTAATTTGTTTCCTATTTATTGTACACTGTGAGTATGGTTAAACATTAGAAATTCTGTGCTACCGTGGTATCTGCAGGTTTCTGAGGAAGGTGACGTTCTCTATGTATTTCCAAAAGATTATCGATCAAGACTTGGTGCCAAGTCGCTTAGGATTAAAGCTGAACCCTTATTTGAAAAGGCCAAGGTATGAAGACTGTTGTCTTCTCTGTAACAGTTGTCGCTGATGTTTTATCGCTTGAATGTGGTTGTTGTATAACTTTGACTTTGACAGGCCGCAATAGAATACTTGATAAGGGTATCTTTTGGGACAGCGCTTATTGCATCCATTGTTATTGTTTACACTACAATAATTGCTCTTTTAACTAGCAGTAGAAGGTATTCCATAACTTTAATGTCTACAATTGTAGTTTTTCTTGAAAAATTTAGTGATGTGAATGAGGGAATAATGTTATTTATTTACAGTGATGACGATAACCGTGGAAGGCGTGGAGGCAGGTCATATGATTCAGGAGTCACTTTCTACTTCAATCCTGTTGATTTGTTCTGGTAATTCTATTGAGTGTAGGATTTGCATTTTATAGAGAATTTCTCAAATAATTTTCCTTCTTGGCTCTGATGGTTTTCTGCTAATTTTGGAAAATTATGTGTTTGTGGTTGCTTAATGAAGTTTAGTAAGTTTTCTTGAGCCCCCCATAAAAAAAAATGAAAAGGAAGACTAGAGACACAATTAAATTAGGGTCATCACTTACATGTGCACATTTAATATTGATGATGGTGATACAATGTAGTTAAATTAAGTTACTTTCACCCGTTCTTTTGATATGAACGTTAGAAGAACCATACTACAAAAGCTTATATAGTTGGAGAGAGAGAGAGAGCCCAAGAACTTATAAACCCCACACAAAAATCACATACTTTTTATTTGGGACTTATACCCCTTACCTTTCGTGTTATTGATATCAGATAATGGAAAATATTGGTAACCCAAATATCCTTTATAGAAATATAATGGAGCCGTAATGGGTTTTGGTGGAAGAATATCAGCAAAAAAAAAAATACTATATATATGTATGTATGTATATATGGATATATTTATATATAGAGAGAGATTAAAATGGAGAAATATTATTGCTGTTAAAAAATAATGAAAGACAAACTAATAGTATTAAGTCTAAAAATTCAAAAACAAAAGATCCACCAAGTTCAAGACTTAAAATAATGACACAACTAAAAATAAATGTTCTAAATTTAATTCACAACTCCTCCTAACAACAAAGCATAAGGCAAATTCATCCTCAACTTCAAATCGAATCTTCTATTTGATTTCCTTCTTTGGAGAATGAGTATTGAGTGTTTCAATTAGAGAATAGTATTGAGTGGAACAAAGAGGAAAAAAAAGAGTTACAAAAGAAGTAACAAAAAAAAGAAAACAATAAAACAAATTGTTGTTGCAGTGGTGATGGTGGCACTGCACCTCAACGGTGGTGTTTCGGTGGGTTTGCAGTGGTGGCAAAACAAGTCGCATGCAGCAACGCCAGTTGTTGAAGGTGGCAAAACAAATTTGCAACTACATTCTTGTTAGGATAGGTTATTCTTTTAATTTTGGACATGGTTTTGGCTAGTTTTATGACCCAACCCATTTGCCCTTTCTTAATTTATTGGGCTTCGGTTGGTTTAAAGGACCCATAATTGCTTTTTAAAAGCTAGATTTTTGCCTTAGTTCTAGGTTGGGTTGTGTTTCGACCTCGACTCCTAAGTGATGTGGGACTATATTGGGTGTATCGGAACAAATTGCATTGGCCTGAAACTTCTTCCACCTCTTGAAAGGGATCACAAATTTGATAATATTCTTTGGACATTCTTAGCATTTTGCAACACGATTTCTGCCATGTCTATTCTATGATCCCATTTTGTGACTCCTAAAGTGGCCACGATGGGTCACCATGGAAACCCTTGATTACCATTGCCATGTTGTTACGATAGGCTACAACTTCCCCATCGATTTCCACTATGGTGCCGCCATAGGCGATGTTTCATAACACTACTTACCTTGAAATTTGATCCTAACATCCCATTGTGCTTTGCCACCCCTATGCACATGCGAGTTGGTTGTGCACTACCCTTAAATTAGAATAGGACAAGCACATCAATTAACCATAACCCAACTCACTTAACCATAACCCGATTTCAGAAGCCCAAGTGGAATCGTTAGACACGCCCATCTTCTCGGTACTAACAATATGGTTAGAAAAGATGGAGAATCTATTTTGGAGGTTGATGTTGTGTTGAAAGACATTTTTTCTGGAAAGTTGGAGGAAAAAAATTAAAAATAAAAGCCTAAGGATTGTGCACTAGAACTTGAAATAGAACTTGAAAGGGGACATGAGCGAAACGGTTGCAAAAATATCCTCAAGAGAAAATGAGTCTTCTGAGCCAACATGGTTCTGAAAAAGGCTATCATGTTAAACTCTAGGAAAGAGAGAAACATTGAGTTAAAATAATGTATTTTTAAAATAGCATGGGTGCCTTATTTATACTGAGAACTAGTAATCAATACAATAAATAGAGAAGATTTCATATCCTCAAATAACAAAGATATGATACAGGAATAAAAGAATGTTCTTAATAATATATATAATCTAGATATTTATGATAATATAGGATCAATTCCTTATTTCTATAATTATAACAACATTCCTTATTATATAGGATTAACACTTTATTTCTATAATTATAACAAGTTCATTACAAATGCATACTATAAATTGTTTGGATATATTTTGTTTTTCTGGACAAAAGGTTTCTATTGGGAAAAATTGTCTTTCGTCATGAAATATGTCAACCATACCAAGAGGTTTTCAATATTTCTTGTATACTAACTACCTTCAAGTCAATATTCCTAATAAAGCTTCAAAATAAAAGGTCAAACTAGTCAAAGTCGAGGCTTTAACTTGTAAGACAATAACTGGCACAAAATATTCTCCCTCATAACAAACTGACTTAAATGAACATCTTGGGACTGAAATGAAAGGATCCAAACCAACCACGTTAAAATTTTTTTATCATAAACAAAGCATAATATGCAAGATTCTGTACATCCCCAGAGTTGACAACTAAACTGTTTTTAATTTCTAATTCCCGTGAGGCACTACACAATCAAATTACTAAATATTTAATTATGATTAAAAATTAAGAAAAAGGAGAACCTGAGGGTTGTTCATTGATCAGATGGGTCCTCCGACATCATAATCATCCCAAACAAAGGTTTTATTTTCTAAAATATCCATGCCATCCTTCTCTCCGTCCGCTGTCTTTGTGGTTGCCTCCTCTAAACACCGAGCAGACAAAAGGCACCGTGCAGCCTCAAATATACAGAAGCAGAGCACGGCCAAGTGACGGTCTCCTTCTTGCAAGTGTTCTTTGGTTCTTTGCTGCAATACGATTTAAAAATTGAAATGCTGTTAAGAGCATGTTGGGTCCCAAAACAACCGCCAATTGGGAATAAATGTTTAAAACTGTGGTATGGGAGAGATATTAATTTATTGACAAACCATGTAACTGTTGTATACCATAAAGGCCCCTAACATTTTTCTTAGCCTGTGTGGATAGATGTGGAAGTGTAGGGGAACTTGATTTGCTTTTGTCTATACTTTTGATTGAATTGAGTATATTTTAATTTCTCCAATTACATTGTCAGTTTTTAGCACATGTATCTAGTTTTCCTGTATGTAAAACAGATATATTTCATTTTAAGAGAAATGTTTGGTGACATATAATTTAATTTTTTATACGATTGAAGGTACTGGGATCCATATTATTATAGGAGGCGAAGGCTACAAGCTGATGATGACAAGATGAACTTCATTGAATCGGTATGTGATGTAATTGAAATAACATTGCATCCTCCCACCCCACATTTTATTGTTTCTAATGAAGATAAGTATTTTGTCATTTTGATAGGTCTTCTCCTTTGTATTTGGAGATGGTGATCCTAATCAAGGAATTGAAGAAGAGAGATGGAAGTTGGTAATAATTGAGGACTGAATTCAGTGGTCCGTTGCCTTTTATTGATTTATTTATTTATTTTTTCATATTTGGTACTATTTTCCACATTACTTGTTAAAATGCTAAACTCTTTACTTTTTTTAAACTTTGCAACATCTTTACTTGTTTATTTCCTCTAATCCACTTTACTCCTCTTATATACAGATCGGGCAATACATAGCATCCAATGGTGGTGTTGTTGCAGCTGAAGAACTTGCTCCATATCTTGACATAGATTCTACGGAGGGACTTAAGGTAATTTGATATATGTTTGGTTGTGTCTACAAACTCAGACGAGCATATTTTGTGATAAATGGAAGCTAAAAGGAGTTGCTTTTGGCTGCACAGGGAAATTGAACGTGCATAAAACTGGAACATATATGTAACTGAACATTCTATAATTTGTTTAACGAGGATATTTACTGATGTGGGACTTAGGCACCGTAGTACACACACATCTTGTGTGTCTTGGTTTTTTGCAGTGACCACACTCACCCTTGTTCTTGTTTTGAGTTCCCTTTTTGTGTGGCCAGATGCACTCTACTTTCTCCTTTCCTCTGAAATATGAAAATCTGGAGAGGGGACTGAAATCATAAATAACGATATTTTAAAATGGAATATAATATCATTCCTATTTAAGCAAGGATGCCTGAAAATACTAGAATAAGGTAACATGACTTATAAACTTAAAAGCTTGAATAAGGTCAATACAACTCATAAACTTAAAAGTCACAACATAACAATTTCAATCATAATCTGGACAATAACGAAAACAAAAAATGAAGGAAAAAGGTTGTGGGAGGCACGATGGAGCTGTCAAAAGAGGAAAGGGACAAGAACCACTGTTGAACTATGGGTTTCAACAGTGAAGGAGCTATGGATATTTTGCATGCAAACCAAACTTTTGTCCCTGAAACTACCAGTTCAAGAGTTGCAAGTAGCAACCACCATAGTCCAAGCTACATGATACCCATTCATACTTCCACCACCACTATCAAAGAGTAGGGCAGGTCTTTGGGAGTAAATATTTGCTCAAACAAAGCAAAAAGACACAAGCAAAATGGGTATTTTGTATGTTGGGTATAATTTTAAACCTAATGTGTCAATCCCAATTTGAATGCAGCGTATGGTTCACAAGAGCAATTGCTTTTTGATAGCCTAATTTAACGTAAAGTTTTATTGGGTCCAATACAAGGGATATATAGCCCAAACCAAACTTCAAAAGGCTTTGCTCAGGTTTATTAGCTATAGTGGGATAGTCGTTATTTTAATTCTGTAGTAGATGTAGGTTAAACCCTTATTTCATCACAAAATAGAGCCATCTCTTTAGTTTTGTTCATGAATTGCAACACGACTCTAGACACCGAGGTATGGGTCTATCTAAATGGTTATGGGGCTTTCCGTTAAGACACATAATCAATCACTTGATATCATATGATGGCATGGACCAGAGGTATTGGTTTTAGATTTGAGGGGTGTAACCAAAGACAACTTCTACTAGGATCGAAAGAAAAATTTGCTCATTTTACATGGACAAAACATATTTAAACCCTGCTTTTTTTATATGATGTCATTCCTAATTTTTAACCTAGTATCTTTGTGTGGTGACAGGATGACGAATCCTATATCTTGCCTGTGCTTTTACGATTTGATGGTCAGCCTGATGTTGACGAGGAGGTATTTGAGACAATAACTTCTGCCTTTCCTTGTTTGCCTCTCAAATGGTATCTACAAGATGATGCTGTATAATAAGAATTACTCTTCTTTGCCACTCAGTAGTTGGCATACATTATGAATTTCTTTAAGGATTATCATACAATTGTTAGTAGTTGGTTTTTCTTTGGAAGGCTTGAATTTCTACTCATACATATTAATACCATCTGCTACTCATGTATAAAATATATAGCAGCTATTGATTTCAGCTGAGAATTATTTGTTCGCCTTATTTTCCCTCTTTTTATATATACCTGCAGATTGCTTGTTATGCAGGGAAATATTCTGTATAGGTTTCCATCTCTGCAGAGGACAGCTTCTCAAAAGAGTAAGAGGAAAGAATATGTTGGAAGGAGATGGGCAGATTGGGTTGGAATTGAGAAGTTTTTCCGGGAGAAAAAATGGGAATTCAGGTTTTTTATTTGTATTTTTTCTGATCTAGTTGTGGTTATCCAGTATGTTTATTAAAACATAACAGTAGGGCTTGTTCTATTGCAGCAAAATTGGCACATCCGAGAGAGCAATGGTCATTGGCCTAGGTGGCCTTAATCTGTTTGGGGTTATTATCCTTGGAACCATGTTAAAGTATGTTCTTCACATGATGCGTAACATCATTAGTTGGTTTTTCAATTTTTTTTTTTTGTTTCAGTACCCTCACTTCTGTTTTTCATTTCCCGACAGAGATATGGCAGTTGCACCCAGTAGCTTCATTAAATTTGTAGCCGACATATTTCCTCTTCTTCAGGTACTGACTAATATTTCTCAGTTCAAACAACTAAGTTCTTCAATAGTGGAAAATGAAGTTATAAATTATCTTTATGAAGGAACATTTTGATATAGGTTGATGATATTGCTAATTTTGGGAATTTGATGGCAATTTTATTGCGGCAAATTTAAGATAGGCTAATGTTTGGGTGGCAAGTTCTAGGAAGTTGGGTGTGGTCACTTTCTTGATATCTACGTAATTTATGAAGGAAGATAAATTGAAGATGAAGAAAATTGTTGGAGGACATGATAAATAATATGATCAAGTATTCTTTGGCTCTTAGCATTTTTGGTTAACCCCTTGAGTATTGTTTCAACTCCCAGCTACTCCTAGCTAATTTCTTGATTATTGTTTCAACTCTCAGCCTCTCCTGGGTGACCTTGTTCAAGTATTCTTTCACAAGCCACTTCCTGGCTTAATTAAGTATTCTTTCACAAATCATTTTGCCTTCATCAAGTATTCTTCATAAGCCGAACATGGTTTAACCAAGTATTATTTGGCAATCACTCCTGGCCGATAAACGAGTATTTTTTACCAAACAACCACTTTTGGCAAAAATAAGATTATTTGAGTGGTGATCACTGGATCACAAGTTGTTCCCTAGAGAGAAATATCGTCTATAGATGTGTATAAGATTTGTGCACTCTCTTCTAGTTTGCTAATGGAACATGAACAATGTTCTTTGTGAAGCTTTTGATGGGTGCAAAAGTTTTAGCAGCAATTCAATAATGTACAGCATAGTCTCTCCTCTTCTTGATGAATGATTTTATATAGGCCCGGGAAGAAGATAGCCGTTGCAAGATTGTTTCTAGTAGCTGAGCAACTTTAACTCTTCTATATGTCTTCCTTCACCTTGAATGTGAAGGATGCATTAAATGCACTCTATGGAGCATTACATGCCCTTTTCTTCTTTTACTTAACCTTCCAATAACTAGATGTATTTATCTTTTCTTGGGCAGTGTGCCTTTGCTTGACTTTGTCTAAAGTGTAGAGCTAACGAAGTAGATAGTCTTTCCAGAGTTGTCACTGTTAGCGTCAGGGACTTGTTCAAGAAAAAAAAACTTTAGATTATTTGATGTGGCTTGTGCTTGCAAACAAATCTTCTTAGTAGATTGAAGTAACAAATTCGTTGTGACATACAATAAGCATACATGTTTTAGTGTAGAACCGGATTAGCTTAAATCTATCGGTATATCGTTTGATTTTGTAAAAGCTTTATTAGATGTAAATTAATATTGCACAGTTTTATATTGTTCGTTAGACGTAACACTTGCGTCTTACATGATCTATTGTTGAACAAAACTATTGTTTTATAGACAAAACATGATCATGTTTATACTTAGTTATCTTCAACACTTAATCAAAATCATAAGATGTTAAACTTTTGCTCTAACAATCATACTGAGATGACTTTAATACCTAGGTAATGGTATTGTGATAAAAAGTCTGCCATAAGCATTGTCCATAATCCAGTGCAACATGATAGGACTAAACATATTGAAATTGCAAATCTTGATTGAGGCATAGTTGTTACAACTTGTTTCTACAAGATTTTAGATAACGAACATCTTCACTAAAGGGCTTCCTCAAGGTACATTCCAATATCTTGTAGGTAAGTTAGGAATGATTGATATTCATTAACAACTTGAGGGAGAGTGTTGTAAATAGCAAATTAATAGGATAGAAAATATTCTCAATCTCCATAGGAATTAGGAAAAAATATCTCTAGAATTTTCCTATTTATTTCAACATATTTTTGTTTCTTTTTCTTAAAGGTTTTGATTATTACAAATAGACATTATGAGAATGTAATTTGTGTGATTGATATAATAAAATAATTCTTTAGTTTCCTATTTGATCATTGTGAAACAGAAACATTTTATATGAGTTATATTCTGTACTTAATCATTCAAGGCTTTTATAATCATGTAAAGTTACCAGTCTTAGTTTTGTTTGACTATGGAAAGCCTTTTTGATTACAACTTTGTTACGTGTCTAAATTAACCGTTAAATGCATGAATTGTTGTAGCATCTAACATCTTGTATTTGACTAGTGGACAGTCTAGTGAGCTATAGCATGTGCAAAACACACATTAGAAGATTCATACAATACTGCATATATATATACATATATATATA
>Ga0209489_103575_pt1 | contig 30079 bp, 17 predicted proteins | sample SiratrowhiteBW_FD_187527 | JGI IMG/M metagenome (GOLD analysis project Ga0209489, IMG submission 187527) | Root nodule microbial communities of legume samples collected from California, USA - Siratro white BW (SPAdes) (version 2) | ecosystem: Host-associated > Plants > Roots > Nodule | place...
GCTTTGGCAATCTTCTCAAAGCCCGATTCGTCAACTGCTCGGAATAACATGTATAGTGCCGCCTTATCCTTTGATCGTGTCTCTTTCAACACCTTCATTTGAGCTGCATTGTATCCCGTGGTATTTGCTGGTTCTTCAAAACCTCCTTCTACCACCTCCCAGGCATCTTGAGATCCAAGAAGAGCTTTCATTTGGATACTCCAATTCTCATAATTCGTCGTCTTTGTCAGTCGGGGCAATGGCAGATTATTGGTCACACTCATACTCGCCATAGCTCTGTTACCAATTTGTAAAAAAAAATTAAGGGGAGACAGAGAAATAAAACACTAACACTCAAATTTCTGAACTTTTCTGTACTATATTGAACTTCCTTTTTCTTGCATTTTACATCACATGTAACAACGTACTTATAGCAATTAACATATATTTTTCTAAAAACTCAAAACTGAAAATAATAAAACTTCATTATAACCATAAAATAACTCTTGACCCATGACTCTTGACTTTTCATCTCCATAACTTTCTCTCTCTCACAACCCATGACTCTTGACCTTTCAAACAACCCACTAAACACTAAAATAACATTTAATGTTTATTCAACAAAAATATGATATCTGGTGAAGTACTCTCTTGGATTGGGGAAAGTATGCAACGATTGGAAATCTTGAGCTTGCGAGTAAATCGCTTCTTTGGAAGTGTTCCTTTACATCTCTGCTATTTGACTCAAATTCAAGTCTTGGACCTCTCAAGGAATAACTTCTCTGGACAAATTCCAACATGTCTCACAAATTTTACCACATTGATGCAAAGGAGCGTAATCCCAAGGGACATTGTAAGGAAACGAAAAATTTCATCTCAAGAAATGTATGTAGATATTTATGACGCTTACGTGTTATTGGCTTGGAAAGGTCAGGATTATGAGTTCTGGAATCCAGAGAATCTTCTTAAGAGCATTGATCTCTCAAGTAATAATTTGACAGGAGCAATACCCAAAGAGATTGGGTATTTACTTGGATTAGTTTCTATGAATTTATCAAGAAACAACTTAAATGGAAAAATTCCTTCTGAGATTGGAAATTTAAGTTTGCTAGAATTCCTGGACTTATCACGAAACAATTTCTCTGGCAATATTCCTTCTACTCTTCCCAACATTGATAGTCTTAGTGTGTTAGACCTATCAAACAACAATCTGAGTGGAAGAATCCCATGGGGAAGACATTTTGAAACCTTTGGTGCCTCTTGTTTTGAAGGAAATATTGATCTTTGTGGAGAGCAGCTCAACAAAAGTTGTCCTGGAGACGAGGCAATACCAAAGCCTCAACAACCAGCAATTGATGGTGAAGAAGACAATTCAATTTTCTATGGAGCATTATACATGACCTTGGGGCTAGGATTCTTTGCAGGATTTTGGGGCTTCTTAGGACCAATGCTACTTTGGCAACCATGGAGAATTGCTTATATGAGATTCTTGAACAGACTGATAGATTATATAATTGTAATGGCTGAACTCAAAATAGCCAAGTGCCAGAGCTGGCTCAGAGGATGGTAGGTACGTTATTGCACTAACTTCTTTCTCTGAAATTATTAGTGATTATTTCTTTATTTCTATACTGTACTTTGTTTTAAAAAGATAAGATTATTTATCTCGGCACCTATCATGGTGTTAAACTTTACTTATTAATTATTTACGTTTTTTTTATGGATGATAAGTATGAGTAACGAGAAATCACCAAGGTTGAAATTGTAAAATTGTAATAGGATTTTTAGTATCATAGTCAACAACGTTGAAACTTCCAAGAAAAAACACAAAAATCACCTTTATGGAGATGCCAATAGAGTTTTGACCTCTATTGCCTACGACACCACTTATTCTGCCTTTTCATGATCACATACTATGTATGGTTAACCCTTTTATTGAGCTTCTACTTCAAGATTCCAGACCTGACTTGGAAGAATTTAAGATCATAAGATTAATTTAGGTGTTGACAATAGGTTAGACTTCACGACTTGCATTATTCTTTAAAGGATTGAATTTTTCAAGAATAGAATGTAAGTTAATGATATTTTTTCATGGATTTAGTATAGTTTCCTGCTTTTGATTGATTTATTTTTTATGGTACTTTTTTTATGAGAGCCAGACAGCGGAAGGAATAAGATTTACTTTTATCAAAATAATTTGAAAACATCCTGAATGCAATCAATCAATCCAAGCAAAACCAATATACAGTCCAAAACAAAAAAATAAATCAACATCAATAATTAACGTAGGAAAAATCTCTCAATAGAGATAGAAAAAAACCAATGGGACAGTAAATACTCCACTAATGCCAAAACAAAGGTATAATGAGTCTCACAAAATTAATCACAGAGCATATCAATATAACTCTTCCTAATCCTCAAATGGTCACCAACAATGGCCCAAAAATATCAACAAATTGAAACTAATAAGGAAGAGTTCAAGAATCTCATCACCAGAAAAATACACAATGTTCACGAATTTTCTAGAAACAAACTACAGCTCTAATCTCAAATCCGACCGTCCAAAACAACGAACTGTGAGTGGTAAAACTCTAGTAAAGATTTCAGAGCAATTGAAGAAGAATTCACCATTAGATTTTTAAAACAACCAAGACTGACAGTAACAGGAACTTCTTGCGGACAACAGCTTTTCACAAAATTTCTGACACTTCTATACTCCAGTAGACAATCACATCGTCTAAATTGAAGAAATATGAGTGAGGAATCCTCAATAAACAACCAACACAGGTTGCTATAGGAAGTAGCTGGGAATTACCTCTCTCTCTTTTCTTCAAAGCGGTTGCTCACACACTTCTCCATACACGCCAATATCTCACGGTTGCACACATAGTTGCACACCCTTAGGGTTAGCCTCTTATCCTAATTATAATGATGCATTATATTGTGTCTGTCATGTGTCATAGACACACCAAAACATAATGGGTTTGGGCCTCACAAGAAGAGAAACAACCCAACATTTTTATCATGCGAAAGCATGTAATTCTTGAATTTTGGTATACAATATTGGTATACAAAGTACAAGTGTATAACAAAGTTTAACCAATACTATTAAATATGTTTTAACATTATTGGAAGTGAGGTTCAATATTAAAATAAGCTCCAAGTCCTTCATGTCTTCAATTAGCTTATATAAAAACCCTATAGCTTCATTATTTCTTCTAAACATAACCTACATTTCTTTAAAAACATTTATGTCAAGGTTTTTGGTGTAGATTCTGTTTTTAATGAGAAAAAAAAAATTAGGCTGCAAAATACTATCTCATTACTAAATTTCAGTCTCCAATTTTTCTACAACAGGACTAATATATTTGTCCTCATTTGTAGCACAAAATGTGCAGTTCATGGGCGATTAGTTTCACAATTTCAATCTGGGATGAAATATTCATGGATTGCTGGATGCATAGGATATGTAGTATTTGAGGTTTATAATGTAATGCAATATGTATCTCTGCTTGAAGAAACATATTGACTTTACTGTCTTTTTATATGGTCATATTATAATGTAAGCACTCTCATTCAATGTTAAGAATAACGATGCTGCCACACTTGGTTGATGGTACTTGTGTGATTTTCAATTAATCTATATTTTGATATGCATATTGCATGTTCTCTTGTTAAATACCAATACATACATAGTATTATTTGACATCTTTACAAAACTCATATTAAACTTTATTATGAAACTTTATCTCAGTTAGGTTGATGCTTTAAATTTTAATAATTATATATAAAAAGAAAATTTCATGCCAACATGAGGGCTAAATCAGAATACATGTCACCATGAATAAGAGAACTTCCAAAAACAACAAAAGTCGTACTTTCCAGTTAATTTATTTGGAACTTGCTTCTTGCAAATTGGGTCCCAAATTGGTTGCAGACTCAAATCTACCTGAACTGGATAGAAATTTCTGGTGCTGAGATTGATGCCCATGTACCAGATTGGTTTTGGAACAAGTTACAATCTATGAATGAGATGAATATTTCTCACAACAGTCTCAAAAGGTACCATCCCAAATTTACCTATCAAGCTTCCTTATGACACATTTATAGTTCATAAGTCAAATGAAGGTGGAATTCCTGTTTTTTTATCACAAGCTTACACATTGGATCTTTCTGAAACCGATTTAAGCACATTCTTGTTAGAAGAAATGCAATCACAAACACGCACATTTTGAGTTTGTCAAATAATGGGGCAGTTGCGTGACTGTTTGGAACATCTAAATTCATTACAAGTTCTTGATCTAAGCAATAATAATTTGTCAGGGAAGATTCCACAATCCATGGGCACTCTTGTTAATTTGAGAGCTTTGATACGAAACAACAATTTAACAGGAGACCTACCACTCATGGATTGGAGAAAGTATACAACAATTGCGAATCTTGAGTTTGCAAGTAAATCACTTCTTAGGAAGTATTCCCTTTCATCTCTGCTATTTGAAACAAATTCACCTCTTGGACCTTTGAAGGAATAACTTGTCAGGAGGCATTCCAACATGTGTGAAAAGTTTTACAGCAATGATGGAAAGGGATGTAATTAAAAGTGGAAGATTATATAAAGGTTATGCAATGTATGACTCAAATGTATTATCGATCTTCTAGAGCATTGATCTCTCAAGTACAGGAAAGGTAAGGAGCATAAGTACTGGAATCCAGAGAACCTTCTAGAGAGCATTGAAGTAAATCATTTAACTGGTGAAATACCAAAAGAGCTTGGATGTTTACTCGGATTAGTTTCTTTGAATTTATGGACAAACGACTTCGGTGGAGAAATTCCCTCTAATATTGGGAATTTAAATTTATTAGAATTTCTTCACTTTTCAAGAAATCAATTCTCTTCTTTGTCATAAAGTTAAGCAATAAGTATACCTGATCCTCATGTTTGTTTATATAAGAAAGGAATATACTTTATTGCTTTTTTATTCTAATATAATTAACATTTAAATATAAAATTAAAGTTAATAATTATTCGAGGTACACTCTTAAACAAAACTGATTATATTTGAGTTTAATGATCACTGTTACATCTCCAAGAAACAATTCCTTTTCATGTTGTAAAGAGATCATAGGTGGTGTGCTCGGTTTAGAGAAATTTTCTTGTTTTGAAATGATTTTCCTATTGTTTAGAGCTCTGAAAAATGGCTAGCTAGATTTTCCGTTTTGTATTCTAATGGCTTGCTAGATTTTGAGTTTCATTTAGTTTATCAATAAAATTCAGTCTCTAAATTTCTTCATCGCCATTAATGTTTGATATCTGAGTTTGCAGTTATGAAGTATTAGCTTCAAAATTCTAACCTAGGATAAGCATCATGCATGGTTGGAAGTGTGAAAAATATAGTATTGCAGTTTACAATGTAAAAATATGAACAAAAGACATCATATTTTGAATGACTTGCAAAATCACTGTTTCAACAAACTTGCTAAATTTATAATCTGTGTTGTATATTTGTAATTGTATTTTATTTCATGCCAAGACTATTGATATCTAAAATGTGAAGGTTTTGATGATGCGACAAATGAATAATGTTAGGTAATCCTAATTTTCATGTCTGCGTCTGCATATTTCATAAGCTCTGTCAAAATCTAAGAACATAACATTGCCATTTGCTTACTATCTTATATTGTAGGTTTTTCACACCTTTTCTTTCTTTGAATAAATTTAACCATCTAACGTAAGTCCGAAATTACATTAAAATACTGTTTCTACGGCAAGACAAATGCAGAATTGTCTCACAAAACGTAATTGCATAGCATAATCTCGTATTGGGTAGTCCGCAATTGTTGTTCCAGGTATTGTAATAAGAGCATTTTTTTTGTATGCAACAATGTAATTAGAACCATTTACTACCATGACGAAGACAATTATTACAATTATAACAATGCAAAACTCATAAAAAGTATAAATGTAACTAAAACGGTAACAAGTAACTCTGAGGAATGGTGGTTGATTCCATTGAAAAACAATATTACAGGTAAGTCCATCAAGAAAACGAGTAGAAAAATGGGAAAACGAGTAGAAAAATGGGACAGTCAGAATCATATTATGAGGTCTATGATTATTTTGACACCAATCTAGATGGACTTGCATATCATTTGGTGGAACACAACCTTCACCTAAGAATTTTCGAAGCCGTTTTACTAAGACTTGGAGCAATTTCAATTGAAGAGGAGGAAGAAGATCGGGTGGAATATACTCGTATCTCTTGAGTATAAGAGTAACCATGCCACTTTGTTTCCTCAAGCTATTCGGTCAAATTAGAGCATCATGGAGTCAAAGTATGTTGATAACCATTGATTATGCTCATCAATCGCTTTGCTAATATTTGATCCCTCTATCTGTTTGTTTCTACATATGAAAATACGTAAATACACTGTTTCATGAGAAATGAGGTGAAGTGTAAAATCAAAAAGAATAAACACATTAATCAAGAAAAAATTAACTTTCAAACTTTTCACTCAAAAATGCGAAGAAATTTGAAAAAAAAAAGTTATATAATCCATTATATCACTATCTTTACTCGATCAACCTTTTATAATATAATTTATATTTATTAATAATTACATTTTGTAAAGAAATAATTAAAATAAGAAATAAATATTAATATTTTATTTTAATCATATATTAAAATAAATTATTTTAATTTATATTAAAATATAAATTTATATATATATATATATATATATATATATATATATATTAAAAATTATAATATTTTTTTTACTTTAATTTAAAAATTATTTTCTAAATATATAAATATGTTATTAAATTTATTCTTTCACAGTAATCAAATTTATTATAAACTTTTTACATACTTTCTTCCCATTTTTTCTCAATTCAAACAACTAACTTTAACCTGTTTTGCGGTTCTTCTATCCCTGTAATGAGAAGAAGCTTATCTCCCAAGTAACGTGTTCAAAAAGTTGAAGCTTGATGAAGCCATGGATGAGTCAACCGATCCAACCTAAGTATGGAAAATTAATAGCTGATGCAGTTTTTCCACAACGACAATGAATTGATGTGATTGAGGTGCTAGATTTTCTAACCTATATTTTACGGTTAGACGACTTGAAAATTCAAAAAATAATGCATTCAATGTTGTAGATGTGACCTTGTGAAGAAGAAGACTTGCTGCCAAATTTTTACACACTATATGTACAATTATTTACTCATATAATATTGTTACCGTTTTACTGTATATGGTGGAAATTCGGCTTATAGGGTACCGAATTATTAATTGAAGGTTAATGAATAGTTTTTCAAAACGACATTCAGACGTGTCAGTGAATCAAATTTTGATTTTTTTTAAATTTTATAATTTTTTTAAAAATAAAATAAAATAAAAGTTTATAATTTTTATATGATTTTTTTACAGAAAAGAAATAAAAACAAATAAAAATATTATAAATGATTTATTGTAGATTATGAGAATTTAATTTTCTAAAAATAAATTTTAATAATATAAATGATGTTTTAAAAAATTTAATTAAAAATAGTGAGAATAAATTTAAAACTTTTTGTGAGAGAAAAAAAATTAAACTATCCAAGATTAAATATAATTTGATTTAAAGAGAATAAAAAATATTAAAATTTTGTTAAAGTTTATTGTTATTGATAAATTAAAAATTTGAAATAAAATTGGAAAATGAAGTTAGCAAAAATTTAGATAGTGTAATTTATAATTTTAAAAATAGGTAAAAGTTTGTTTTTAGTAAAAACTTGATTAAAAATTGGAAGGGTTTATTATTTATTTTTAACTTATATGAGAGAAGAAGATAAATAAAAAAGTATGTAAGAGATTTATTCTCATTAAATTTATATAAAAAAAATTATTTATAGATGTTTTAAAAAATTTAATTAAATGTAATTTGTGAGAGAGAAAAAAAATCAAACTATCTTAGCTAATTGTAATTTTATTTAAAGATAAAAGAAAATATTAAAATATTATGGATGTTTATTATTAATGGTAAACTAAAAATTTGAAAATTAAAAATCGGAAAATGAAATTGGAAATGTAAAATAAAAATTTAGATAGCATAATTTATAGATTTAAAAATAGATAAAAGTAGAAGAAATTTTTTTTTGAGTAAAAATTTTATTAAAATTATAACTAAAATTTGAGAGAGCTTATTTTTAATTTATACGAGAGAGGAAGGTAAATAAAAAAAATATGTAAGAGAAAAAACATTTATTTTCATTAAATTTATACAAAAAAAACTTATAAATATTTTAAGTAATTAATAATAAGAAGAAAATAAATAATAAATTATTTTATTTTTGTATTTTGATAATAAACGACAATAATTTTATAACTGTATTTTATATTAAAATTAAAATTAGAAGAAAAAATATAATAGTTTATAATATTGGAATTATAATCAAATTTTGTATTTTACGTTTATTAAAAATATATCTATAACAATAAAAATTAAATAAAATATTTATCATACTTAAAAAAATAGGAAATATATATATTAAAGAAAGAAATAACTATTTAGAAAAAAATATAAAATAATTAATTAAAAATGTTTTGTTCAATATGTTATTTATTTGTGACAATGAAGAAAATAAATAATAAATACTATTAATGTTATTATTGAGAAATAAATAATATTAGTGTTATTATTGTATTAGATCATTTTAAAATAGTAAAGTCAATTAATAAATTTATATTAAATTTAAAAGTAAATTGTCAAAAAATGTTTATGTAATGTTGTTAGTAAAATTAAGGTGATTTTAAATATTTAAATTTTTTTTTTGAATAAGTACTGAAGAGTAGGTGAACTTTTTATTAATAACTTGAATTTTTGCTAGCAACATTTTTAATGACATGAGAATATGTTAGTCTTTATAATGGTGACCAGTTCCACAGTGGCGACGACGTCTGATACGTGGTGGGTTGTGTCGTGGTGATTGTGGCTATTGTGGTTGTGGTTTGTCATTGGATTCAAATTGTGGGAGTGTTGTATTTATTTGCATTGTAGCGGAAGAACTTCCTGCTTCATTGTCAAAGTGTGTTGGATGCATATATTGCATGTGATCATTAGTAGAAGATGGTGTATTTAGATCTGCTCCAAACAAGTTATAGAAGAAATCAGTTGAATTGGACACAAATGATTGTCTTCTATCGTCTATTATAGGTTGTCGTTAAGGTGTATTGAATTGTTCAGATGCCAATGAATGTCGGTAAGGTTCTTGTTGTGGCGGATAATAATCTGTTGCAGCTGCAAATGAATGTCGACAAGGATCCTCTTGTGGATGATCATAATTACTTGTAATTGGGAATGTGGGCTCCGATGGTAGATTTTGTTGTGCTCGTGGATCATTTAGTATATGTGGCATTGACAAAAAATATATTGAATTCGCCACGTACCATTCCATGTACTCTCTACTGTGGAACAAAGGTCCATGAATTGGACGACCAGTTAATGTTAGTTCGCGGCGATTGTTCCACATGTTTATCCACCTTGCATGCTTGTCATCCCCGCATATCAATTTTGTGTAGTTTTTCTAAGTTGTTAGGTAGGGCAGGTACTTCTTGGAACATACCAAATTGTAATTGAACTCTATCGGACTAGTGCCATTCCACTATTGCAAAGCAAATGATGGGAGTGCATGTTGTCCAAATTTCATCATCCTTATATGCTTCTAGCGGGATTGATGCTTAAAATTTCTTGTACAGATTCCATTTAAACTGAACTAAGTCATTGTTATTAGAAAATTTTTGTTAAAGTTTAAAATTATGAAATCAAATTCCAAAGAATGCATTTTGTCCATTACTTGATCAACTTGTATGTGGTCAATCATAGATCTGTACCCCACTAGGTTATTGTGAGGGATGTTTCTGAAGTTAAGAACCCTGCCACCACTCCATCTACAAACTAGAGGGTATGAAGGTTGCTTCCTGGAAAGGGGCGTAATGTATGGCATGTGATACCATGCCCATGATTGTATAAGTGATGCACACCCACCCGTTGGTTTTGCTTTGGCATCTGTTGACCTGCACAATTCCCTGTACAACACAGCCAAACAAGCATAACCCCAACTATATCGCCTTGTTCTACATAAGTTAGTCAAAAATGGTAAATACATGAGATGAACTTTGTTGCCGGTTTTATCAGGCATTAAAACTCCTCCAATGAAACCTGGTATGTACTCCCTATAATGGGCATGTAGTTATTCTTCTGTTTGGTCTTCACCTAGTGGGAGCATATTTTCTCTAAACCATTTTAGTTTGACTTGTGAACCAATGAGTGATTCGCCTTTCACTGGTGTAGTACCCAGATAAGTGTCACACATTTCCTCCCAATCAAACATTGTTGGGCCAACAATTGGTAGACCATCTACATTGAGACCCAGTTGAAGTGAAATGTCTTGTAATGTGATGGTACAGTCGTCAGTTGGAAAGAGGAATGTGTGAGTTTCAGGTCTCCACCTTTCAACCAACGAAGTTACTAAGGCGTGATCCACTTTCAAATGCCTTAGTTTTGCAATTTCACCAAATCCTGCTTGCTCTAAGATTGGAACAGTTAAAGGGTGTGGCTCTGTCATTGAATGACAATAAGACTCGACAACATCATCCTTAGGATCCTATAAGATTGAAGAAATTAATATGGAAAGGTTACCAAAAAAATTGATTTTGGTAAAAAATGATGGCATAAACTTACATATTGGCAATGTATGAAGACCTATGTTTTTGTTGATTCCACAATAACATATTGTTGGAGTGAAAGTTAGTTTGCAATTAAAAAGAGTTCAAAAATGTAGTTACAAGAAGTTTTTTTCTAAAATACTGTGAATGGTGAGATTTGGTGAAGTTAAATTTATAGATGGATATATTGATTTTGGAGCATTGATGGGATAGATTCAATCCAAGACGTTGATTTATGGGGTGACACTTTGCTCAAGAATATCTGCCATGTTCAAAAAATGAAGTGGGTGAATAGTGTCTCGTGCTTTTTTAAAGTTCATTTTGAAGCATTGATGGGGCATGTTCAATCTGGGCCATTACTTTTGGCTTGAGACTTTGCTAAAGAATCTCTACAATATTTAGACAATGATATTGGTGGATAGTGTCTCGTGGTTTGTGTAGGTTAATTTTAGAGCGTTGATGAGAGTATATTCAATCTGGAATGTCAATTTATAAAGTGGGTCTCTGTTAAAGAATCTCTGCCATGTTCAGGAAATAATGTGGGTGAATAATGTCTCGTGCTTTGTGAAAGTTCATTTTGGAGCGTTAATGGGAAAGATTCAATCTGGGCCATTGCTTTTGACTTGACACTCTGCTAAAGAATCTACGCAATATTCAAACAATGATGTGGGTGATAGTGTCTCGTGGTTTGTGTAGGTTAATTTTAGAGCGTTGATAAGAGTATATTCAATCTGGAACACGTCAATTTATAAAGTGGGTCTCTGGTAAATAATGTGGGTGAATAATGTCTCGTGCTTTGTGAAAGTTCATTTTGGAGCGTTGATGGGAAAGATTCAATTTGGGTCATTGCTATTGACTTGACACTCTGCTAAAGAATCTCTGCAATATTCAAACAATGATGTGGGTGAATAGTGTCTCATGGTTTATGTAGGTTAATTTCAGAGCATTGATAAGAGTATATTCAATCTGGAACGTCAATTTATAAGGTGGGTCTCTGTTAAAGAATCTCTGCCATGTTTAGGAAATAATGTGGGTGAATAGTGTCTCGTGCTTTGTGAAAGTTTATTTTGGAATTAATAAAAAAAAAGTAAAGCTAATAAAAGAAAAGCAAAGTTGCACGAATTCTATTCCCATCCTCAATTGACATGACATTCCAAGTGAATTGAAAACACAAAATATAAAGCGTGAATAGTGAAAGGTAAACCACACACACAAAAAGAAAAATAAAGCATACAATGTACAATTAAAGCCATTGCATCACAATAAAAGCATGCATACACGCCAAACACCATTCTATTCCTTAATTTTCTTATTCATATGCAATCATTTTCGCATTCCCAATGAGGCACACTACCAACACTTGACACTAGTAACCTTCTTGTGAAGACCATAAACACTGCTCACAAATGTGAAATACACCACACTATGTCTCTACGCCACTACAACAGGAATAACCGGGAAAGAAAGAGAGAGAGTGGTGGTAGTTTCAGTTATGTTGTTTGTGGAATGTTGTTTTGGACTAATTCGGAATAGTTTTACAGATGCAGATTGAATTCGTTTGATGCTTGACGGAAACAAGCTCAAGAAAAAATCAAAAAATTCTATGAGTGCTTTGCAATCTGCGAAAGGATTTTACGGAAGAGACTTTCACAATGATGGCAGCGTCACCAGTAGTAACGGTTGTTGTCTTGTTGTAGCGGTGGTTAGGTTATCTCACAACGTTTAAAACAAACTACCGAAACTTGAAATCTACAAGAAAATGAAAATGAGAAAAAGAAAGAAGGAACAAGATTCAACATACATATCTCGTGGTTTGTGAAAGTTTTTTTTTAGCGTTCATGGGGCAAATTCAATGATGTTAACTGGCATGGTTTGATGGAACTTAATGGTTCATTTAGAATATCAGTGGCAAAAATTATAACACTTATGTGTTGAAAATAATTAGAAGGGGTTATTAATGTATGGTGTTTGTTGAAATAAATCTCATGTAGTAAAAGATATGCAATAATAAGTCTTAATAATGATTTTTGACACAGAAATGGAAATGATGAAGAAGTTACAATGAAGAACATACTGTCACTCAATCCGTAAAGAGTCATTTATTTGTCTTTCCATGCCCTCCAATGTGTTGGAAGTAATTTGTTCACCTAAATCATAATGTTGTTGGATGAATGCCATAAGCTCAAACCTTGCATGAGGTTCATATCTTTTTGCAAAACCAATGACATAGCATACGTCGTCGTCATCTTCGATCTCGACACATCGATAAGAATTCCTAATGTCAGTCATATACACTGGATACCGATAACATAAATCAATAGCGTATGACTTACCATCACTTGGGATAAAAAAACGTAAAATGACTTGTTTAAGAACTGATAGGGGCATGGATTTATAAACCTCAACTGAAGCAGTTATTTGACTGACCAATATGGTAGAGTGAAGTTCATCAGTGATAATTTGACCGTTGCAATGCAAAGCCACGATAGATGACGATGTCATTTTGTGATAATGATAAAGATGGTGAAATTGATTGGATTTTCGTGTAGGTGTAGGTAATGATCACCTACATTTATAGTTGATAAGAAATGACTTGGCCTTTCAGAGAAAGAAAATTATATCATATTTAATATACTTTTTTCAACATAGGATTCTTTGTAATTGTACAAATGGGGATGGGTAGGTGGCATAGGTTTGCATTGGATTCCTTAGTACAAAATGATATTAATTCATGAACTCATACGATTCCATAGACCCACTTATATCATCAAAATGCCCCTTAGTTAATTTAATTCGACGTGTGCTCATACTTAACAACTTACTTTTAGTTTTTTTTTTTACAAACAATTCTTTAAGTACACATTATACTTCAAAATGTTATTAAGTTGCATTAATTTTACTCATTGTCAACTTAAAGGTTGAACATATTTGTAACTTCATTAAGAAATGTATTAGTGGTATAATAGTGAGTGAAAGTAAGGAAAAGGATAGAATGTTGTATTACAAGTGCAAGTAAGTAAAGGGATATAATTTTGCATCTAAAGTGCAAGTAAGGAAATGGATAGAATGTTGCATTTGGAGTGAAAGTAAGAAAAAGAATACAATGTTGCATTTGAAGTGAAAGTAAGGAAAGGAATATTATTTTGTATCTGGAGTAAAAGTAAGGAAAGAGATATAATGTTGCATTTGAAGTGCAAGTAAGGAAAGAAATATTATTTTGTATTTGGAATAGAGGTAAGGAAAGAGATATAATGTTGTATTTGAAGTGCAAGTAAGGAAAGAGATATAATTCTGCATTTGGAGTGTAAGTAATGTTGCATTTGATGGGACTACACCATATGACGCATGTAGTGATGAACGTTACTTTGCAGACATGTCAGCCTTTGACCCTGACCCACTAACAAGCGTGAAAAAGTTGTCAACATCACCATCCAACTTCTGATGACATGAACAATGCTTGGATGAGACGTTACCGTGTCATCAATTTAATACTTAGGATTGCTTTGAAGACATGCCAACTTTGATCCTGCCCCATACAACTTCAATTATAAATACAAACCATGTGTTTTGATTTATTACATACCAACAACTTCACCATAAATATTGGTTTATATATCTCTATCTTTCATCTATAATTACACCCAATTTGTTCTTTTCATTTCTTCATCTTTCTTCTTGTATTACACACCTAATATTCTGTTTGTTGTAAGCAAATGGCTTCCATATACGTCATTGTTCACTATGATGGATTAATGAACGAATGTCCCATTGAAGGAGTTACATTTACTTCTAGGGCACCAAAAGTAGTTGTCCTTAAAAGGGGCATCACCCTACAAAGGGTGAAAGAAGTTATCCTCAGAAAACTACATAGGGAAGCACAAGAAAGGGTTGCGACGATGCACTTTCGCTACCCCACTAGACTTGGTGGAGGGGTAAGTCATTACACAGCCATTGAGATGACTAAGGATGATGACGTTGAGGCGTTGTTCAGAATTTATGACTCCATTGAATTATAAACTGGACCTGAACTGTATGTCACATTCCAAAGGTTTGCCTCTTCCTCAACACAATCTCAACCCACATCTTTAGCATCTTTTCATTATGAACAATCAAAATTTCCACCCTCGTACGACCATCAATCACAACTGTTGTCCCACCAAACACCACACCCTCTAACATTCGACCTTAACGAACCCACCCATCAACATCTTGGGGACTGGGAAGACCAGATCCAGTCATATACCGAACTACTAAGTGGTCCATATATCAATCTAGATGAATACCAAAATCAACAACACCTTCAAGAACCACCACAAGAGCATCGGGTTATTGGTCTTCCTGATGAAGTCTTTGATCCTTTTAGTGAGGATGAAAATGACATCCTTGCAGCTGCAAATGATGATGAGGGAGAAGATTTGCACGTACAACAGACAAACAATGAACCATATGAACATAACTTACCTTATGTCCCACTTGAGCATTTTCTACACTTTCCAGTTGAACCAGTTGTATATGACCTAGAATTTGGTCATGCCTTTGACCGTGACACGGTAGTCTATCCTCTAGGGACACTTTTTCTAGGACAGCGGTTCATCACAAAGGAAGAAGCTCAAGATGTCATCAATCGTTTCCATATTGTCAACCATTGCACATGCAAGGTAGCATATTCAGGTCAATCAAGGCTTATAATGCAATGTGATCATAATGATTGTGCATGGAGGTGTCGAGCAATTTTACGCACCAAACATCAAGACTGAGAAATTATGAAGTTGGAAGGTGTTCACACCTGTGGGTCCCCTATGATCTCACAAGACCACAATAAGTTGGGTTCTCGAATGATTGCACAAAGCATTCATGAAATCATCCAAGCCGACCCTTCCAAACCAGTATCTACCATTATAGCTCACATGAAGTCAATCTTGGGATATACAGTCTCATATAAGAACGCATGGCTAGGAAAACAACTAGCCATAGAAAAGGTATATGGCAATTAGGAAGAGTCGTACCGAAAATTGCCATCACTTCTAAATGCAATGCAACTTTACGTTCCTGGATTTATTTGGAAAATGAAGACTCAACCCGCATATGAAGGTAATCATTTGGATGCGGACAACATTATCTTTAAGAGAGTATTCTGGACATGCAAACCATGCATTGACGGTTTTAAATTTTGCAAGCAACTGGTTCAAGTTGATGGAACTTTCTTGTACGGGAAATATAGAGGACATTATTGGTTGCAGTTGTGCAAGATGGCCACCATAACATATTACCAATTGCCTTTGCCATTGTAGAGGGTGAAACAGCTGAGGCTTGGTTCTTTTTCTTACGGAACCTACAAAGATATGTCACTCCGCAAGAGGGCATCTGTCTTATTTCTAATCATCACGAATCAATAAAGAGTGCATACTCTAGAGAAGGTAGTGGTTGGAACGACAATAATTCTATACATGTGTACTGCATTCGACACATAGCACAAAACTTCATGAGACAATTTAGAAATACAACACTCAAGAAGGATGTTGTCAATATGGGTCAGTGTCCTTGTCTGTACACTCAAATAACTCTTTCAATTTTTTTATTTGTTTTTGTCAATTTTATTAACTAACTCAATTTGGAACAAATAATTACAACATATAGAATGACAGAACCACGCTTTTTTTACTACTGCAACATAGTTAGAGAGGAAAATCCCGAGGCTGCTCAATGGTTAGATGATATCCCAAGAGAGAAGTGGACTCTTGCATGGGACAACGGTCGGCGGTGGGGACATATGACAACCAATCTAGTTGAGTCAATTACCTCTGTCTTGAAGAAAACAAGAAATCTTCCAATCTCTTCAATGGTGATGGCAACATACACCCGCTACAACAAATTCTTCATAGAAAGAAGCAGACAAGTGGAAGCCATGATAACTGTCGGACATGTATACTCTGAAGTTGCAACAAAAGCATTGGAGGATGCACAATCAAAGGCGAACACTCATACAGTCCTTTCGTTTGACAGAAAGAGCACTATATTTTTGGTAGAAGAGAGATAAAATCCAAGAGAAGCACGACCACCAAGTCGATTTGCAGTTCGCTTGGACGAATTGTGGTGTGACTGTGGAAATTTCAAAAACTACATCTACCATGCTCCCATGTTCTTGCTGCATGCAAACATGCACACCATGATTTTTCTATGTACATCTCACCTGTGTACACCTTAGAACAAGTCTCTCATGTCTACGAAGGCTTATTTGGTAAACTCATAAACGAAGACTATTGGCCTGCTTACACTGGTCAAATATAATGTCCAAGTCCAAACATGAAAAGAACATCAAAAGGGAGGCCTAAGTCAAGGCATAAGGACTGAAATGGACATGAGGGAACAACATGGTCAATCCAAAAAATGTTCATATTGTCAAACACCAGGACATACAAAAAGAACATGCCCCAACATTGTTGGAGCATCCAGTTCTCGCCATTGATTATGTTTCGTTTAACACAAAGTATTCCTGTACAATTTACTAAAGTATTTAATAAATGTGTGTTTCTTATTTATTTTCCTCTTTATGTTCAACATATACCGCATCACTTCAATAAATAACAAGAATTTTTAAGAATTAAACATAACAACATTTAACAACAATTCACAAAATTGGTAATGTTACACAAACAACACAATCATCCATTACTCAAACAAACTGTAGAAAAACTAGTACATAAAAGTTGAACATGTCTCTATAATATATTCTCAATTAAGTCACACTAGTCAATAATTAGTCCTTTATAATTACTTTTTTTCTCTAACCACACTACACAATAATGTACATCGTCACATCACTCTTTTGTAATTGCTTTTCCTGAAGCCACACACCACAATAATGTATATTATAACATCACTCATTCATAATTATTTTTCCTCTAACCACACTACACAGTAATGTACATCGTCACATCACTTCTCCATTATTGTCTTTCATTTGGCCATACTAGACAATAATGTACATCATCACATCACTCCTCCATAATTTATTTTCCTGAAGCTACACAGGACAATAATGTGTATTATAACCCCACTCATCCATAATTGTGTTTCTTACAACACTCATCCATTATTTCTTTTCCTCACAACACACTTCTCAAAAATAGATTCCATACATTAAGATTATCATCAACACCAATGTACTAACATGTTCACTTTTAATGTGGATATGACAACACTTGTAAAAAATCTATCATCTTCTACACAACCATAAAAAATCTATTTGTATCTCAATCATTATCCAACTATAAATTCAACCTCCCACCCCTACACCAATTTCAAACCATTCTTCCTTCTTGCTTTTAGCTTCAAATGGATCATCTCTGTATAACAGACACTGAAAATTTTTACAATTTTGATCTTCTTGTTGTCTTTGCAAATAGGCGAATGATAGAAAATGATGAAGGCATCCACTTTGAATGCCTATCTCCAAAATTTATCTGCATTCCTTACAACTATATCTTCTTCCGTTCAAAGGAGAAAGTTTGTGGCGCTCTGGGGCTGCAAGATCATACAACATTGACGAAGTTGTACTATCGCCAACCTCAGCTAACCACACAAGGGAAAATTAGGTATGATGTTGTTCAGATAAAATGTTTCTGAATTGTTAAGTTGGAAGTCTCAATTTCCATTTCTTACAATGATTGAACTGTATGCCAAGCTAACAAGATCTGTAGAGGAAATTTTAAGCCTTCTAAACGCACCCATTACATCTAACTCTTCCGTAAGTCAAGACCCAATCGATTCAACCGAAGCAATAATCTACTATGGAGGAGTTATCCAACGAACCACCATAATAGAGAGTCCAAATGGTTACGGTCTAACCTACACATGTTTCAACCTTAAAAGAATGTCAACCCCACATAACTACTCTTTTAATCAACTATTTAACAACATATCAGAAATATTAGCATGTGGAGACCGAAAACAAGTTACAGAAATAGATTACCGTCGTCCAACTAGAGTTGTTAATCGAAAACTTGTACATGATACAGTACAAATACAAAATGATGCTGACGTCCAACAAATGATTAACCGTTGGAAAAGTACTCAACTTCTTAACCCAAGTGTGCAACGTGAAGATTGAACTACAAGAATTGAACTGTTTGTCCAAACAAAAAATTTACGCAGTGCAGCACCAAGAATTAGTTCAAGACTTAGAGGATAGTGCCTACATCAACCATTTCGGCAAAACAACATCAACACTTTCCTAAATTAGTAGTGCTTTCATTACTGTCATGTTTATGTTGCATATCAATTACAACGCTGATCAGGAATCCTATGTGTGTATTCTGTGTCTAAATTGTCTTTGTGCTTAGGTGATTTTAATTTTTTTGTAAGAGGTTGTGTTCAAAATTGTTGTTACTTTTAGTTGTAAACTATTATAAGACAATCTTGTTCTTTGTAATAGGGTTGGAACACCCCTAAAGCGTTCCTATTAATTTATTTTTCGATGTTAAGAAAAAATTCACAACTAATATATAAATTACACTTTAATTGGCCATAAACAATACTTCATTTCTATTTAATTTCACATTTTGAAATTATAATTTACACACTTATTTTTTTCAAATGATATACTTATTCACTTATTTTTTTTATCATTAGATATAAATTAACTTTCATTTCAAATTTTCCAACCTTTTAATTAATATGTATTTACAGAAAATACCCAACAATTTTATTTCATCTTTGTTATTACAAATATTTTTTTTAACAAACTTAAATTACAAAATTTAATTCTAATGCCAATATTATAATTTATTATAACTTTTTCATCCAATTTTAATGTTAATATAAAATATAGTTACAAAATTATTATAATTTATTCTCATTATAATTAAATGCTTCAAAATATCTATAAATAGGTTTTTTTTTCTTTTTGTATTTTTATTATCACAACTTTATCTTCATATAAATTTAATTAAAATAAATTATTTTTCACTTATATTTTTTTTGTTTATCTCCTTCTCTCATAAATTAAAAGTAAATCCTCCCAAATTTTAATTGTATTTTTAATCAAAGTTTTACTAAAAAGAAAATATTTTTACTTACATTACACTACCTAGATTTTTATTTAACATTTTGAACTTTATTTTCCAAGATCATTTCAAATTTTTAATTTACCAATAACAATAAACATTCACAAAATTTTAATATTTCTTTATTATCTTTGAATCAAATTATATTTAATCTTAAATAGTTTAATTTTTTTTCTCTCACAAATAATTTTAAATTTATTCTCATCATTTTTAATTAAATTTTTTAAAAATTATTTATATAGTCAAAATTTGATTTTTAGAAAATTAGTTTCTCAATCTAAAATAAACCATTTACAATATTTTTAATTTTAATATAAAATACAGTTATAAAATTATTGTCATTTATTATCTTTATTTATTATCAAAATACAAAAATAAATAATTTATTATTTATTTTCTTATTATTATCAATTACTTAAAATATTTATAATTTTTTTGTATAAATTTAATGAAAACAAATGTTTTTTCTCTTACATACTTTTTTATTTACCTTCCTCTCTCGTATAAATTGAAAATAAGCTCTCTCAAATTTTAATTATAATTTTAATAAAATTTTTACTCAAAGAAAAAAAATTCTTCTACTTTTATCTTTTTTTAAATCTATAAATTATACTATATAAATTTTTATTTAACATTTCAAATTTTTAATTTACCATTATTTATAAACATCCACGATATTGTAATATTTTCTTTTATCTTTAAATAAAAATACAATTAGCTTAGATAGTTTGATTTTTTTTCTCTCACAAATTACATTTAATTAAATTTTTCAAAACATCTATAAATAGTTTTTTTTTATATAAATTTAATGAGAATGATATTCTCTTACATACTTTTTTATTTATCTCCTTCTCTCATATAAGTTAAAAATAAATAATAAACCCTTCCGATTTTTAATCAAGTTTTTGCTAAAAAAACTTTAACCTAGTTTTAAATTTATAAATTACACTGTCTAAATTTTTGCTAACTTCATTTTCCAATTTTATTTCAAATTTTTAATTTATCAATAACAATAAACTTTAACAAAATTTTAATATTTTTTATTATCTTTAAATAAAGTTATATTTAACCTTGGATAGTTTAATTGTTTTTTTCTCTCACAAAAAATTTTAAATTTATTCTCACTATTTTTAATAAATTTTTTTAAAACATCATTTATATAGTTAAAATTTATTTTTAGAAAATTAAATTCTCATAATCTACAATAAATCATTTATAATATTTTTATTTGTTTTTATTTCTTTTCAGTAAAAAAATCATATAAAAATTATAAACTTTTATTTTATTTTATTTTAAAAAATTATAAAACTTAAAAAAACATTCAAAATTCAATTTACTGGCACACGAATTCTGAATGTTATTTTGAAAAACCATTCATTAACTTTCAATTGGGAATTCAGTATTCCAGAAGCCGAATTCCCACCATACACAATAAAACGTGTTATATTGGGAAATAAAATAACAATGATATCTTATGGATAAATAATTGTGCAAATAGTGTTATCCTGGTAAAAATTTCACTTGCTGACTATATGGGTTTTTTTTTTTTTTTTTTTTTTTTTTCTTTTCTAACTGTCATGAATATAATAATATATAATAAATAGAAATATTTATATTTTAATTCTATTAAAATAAAACTAACAAATAAGTATTTAATTTTTTTCTCATACATTAATATCGTTTACAAAATTTTAAGATAATGATGAAAAAAAAAATGATAACATCTGTTACAAACTCTTCACTAACAACATGTTTACATCACCTTTTTAAAATTTTTGTAATTAATACTTTGCCTCAAATCGGTTCTGCATGACAACCCTTTCAGTGTGATGTAGATAGTAGAAGTTCGTCTTGAAGAAGGTTAGGCAGCGTGGTGATTAAGGATGAGTATATTCGTTTATAAATAATTTTCTTATCAAAATTAAATTTAAAATAGAAAAAATATTAAACAATAGTTACATATCATTAAAATCTTATGACAATTATCTAATATCTATTTCTTTTACGATTATTGTGAGAAATAGTTGTTCAAAATTTAAATAAATTTAGTAAATATGGAATAAATTGAATTGTTGAAAGAAAGAATAAAACATAATGTAAAGAAATAATAGTTTAGATTAAAAATTAGAAAATAAAAGAAAAGATAGGTTATATAATAAATTGAAGTTTTGTATTAAAAGTACATGGTAAGTTTAAAGACAAAAATAAAAAATACAATGTAGTACAAATTATTAAGTTTGTTTATCCTTGATTTTTCAATCTATCATACTTATAATGATAGGTAGGATTTTAATAACCTATCTCGAACAAATCTTAAAGCTCATGACTAATGAGGAATAATAAAATACAAATATCAATAAATAAATTGAAATATTTTTATCTCGTAAAGATTTTACCATAATTAAAATAAATACATAATTTAAAATAAATATGAAGGTATATCTAATAAATCTTAATACAAATAATTACCACTAAATAATTGCTAAATTAAAATAATAATTAACAAAATGAGATAAAAATTAGGAACATTGACCTTAAACAAAATTACAGACCTAAAAAAGTTTAATCACAAATAGGATGGATAAAATCAAGACAACATAATATTGGAAGATACTCGTATCTCTTGACTATACGAGTAACCATGCCACTTTGTTTCCTCAAGCTATTTGGTCAAACTAGAGCATTTTGGAGTCAAAGTACATTGATAACCATTAGCTACGCTTTTCAATCGCTTTGCTAATATTTGATTCCTCTTTTTTACAACTCTTAATTTCTACGGATGAAAATACGTAAATACACTGTTTCATGAGAAATGAGGTGAAGTGTAAATCCAGAAAAAATATACACGTTAATCAAGAAAATATTAACATTCAAATTTTCCACTCAAAACTGAGAAGAAATTTGAAAAGAAAAAGTTATATAATCCATTATATCACTATAGTTACTCAATTAACATTTTATAATATAATTTATTTTTATTAATAATTACATTTTGTATATAAATAATTAAAATGATAAATAAATATTAATATTTTATTTTAATCATATATTAAAATAAATTATTTTAATTTATATTAAAATTCAACGATAACAAGATTGTCTCCCAAGAAAAAAATTAATGCATTAATGATGAAGCCATGGATGAGTCAACTGATCCAACCTTAGTATGGAAAATTAATAGCTGATGAAAGTTTTTCCACAACGATAATGAATTGATGTGATTGAGGTGTTAGACTTTCTAACGTATATTTTAGGGTTAGACGACTTGAAAAAACAGCAAATAATGCATTGAATGTTGTTGATGTGAGCTTGTGAAGACGAAGACTTGCTCCGTATATATGGGTTCTGCATGATAACCCTTTCTGTGTGATTTGATAGAGGTGCTAGATTTTCTAATTATTTTAGGATTACAAGACTTGAAAAATTAAAAAAAAATGCATTAAATGTTATTGATGAGACCTTGTAAAGACGAAGACTTGTTGCGTAAATATGGGTTCTGCATGATATAACCCTTTCTGTGATGTAGACAGTACAAGTTCGTCTTGAAGAAGGTTAGGATGTGAGTATATCGCGTATAAATAACTCTATCAAAATTTAAATTTAAAATAGAGAAAATATATTAAATAATAGTTACATATCAATAAAATCTTATGAGAATTATGTAATATCTATTTTTTTGTTTTTTACGATTATCGTGAGAAATAGTATGTTCAAAATTTAAATAAATTTAGTAAATATGGAATAAATTGAATTGTTGAAAGAAAGAATAATAAAAGCATGTAAAGAAATAATAGTTTAGATTAAAAATTAAAAAAAGAAAAGAAAAGATAGGTTATATAATAAATTAAAGTTTTGTATTATTGAACAATCAAAATTGATAATAAGATATTATGTCAAAAATAAATAACAAATGCAAATACTAAAAGGAAGTAAAAAGTATTAAATATGTATATTAAAAGCAATTTAATTTAATAAAATGAAGTTTATATTTTCTAAGATATTATACATCATTTGAAAAAATAATATATAAAAAAATTGTATATTTGAAGTTACAATGAAAAATAAAGTATCCTACGAATTTGAGTTAGTTTTATAAATATTGGATAAGTGATTGAAGAATTATTGGCCAAAAGAGTTGTTTCAAATGAAACTATATAAAGGTTTAAAGATAATAATTATAATAAATGTTTAAATTTGACCTACTAAAATAAATATTAACAAAACAGAGATGAACAGAATTAAGTAAGTATATAGTTTTCTTGTTTCTATATTCAATTTAAAAAAATTAAACTTTAGTCATATTCATGACTTTTTTACTTCACTAGCATCTTTTTTATTTTTTATTTCTTATAATAATACTTTTTATTTTTTATTTCTCTTAATAACACTCTTTATTCTTTAATTTATGAAATAGCACTTTTTTGTTTTATGAAATAGTACTCTTTTTTCCTGTAATAGTTATTAAAAATTGTGATTATTAATTTATTAAAATTAAGATAAAAAATAATGTAAAAATAATTAAATTCAAATTCAAAAAAATATAAAGAAAAATGAAATTTTTTATAGGTTTTTTAACTAATTAATTATAATAGGAAAAATGATATATTATTTTATTTTATATTTTATAATAAATTTAAATTTGGCATAATAAATTATATTAAAATAAATTATAATAATTTTGTGATTGTATTTTATATTAAAATTGGGACTGGAAGAAAAAATTATAATAAATTATAAAATTGTTATTTGAATTAAAATCTATGTTTTTAGTTTGTTAAGAAAATATCTAAATAATTAATGGCAAAAATCAAATAAAATTTTGATAAAGATAAATTTTGACTTTTGATAAATATAGAATTTAGTTTTTGATAGAGATAAAATTTGATATTTTATTAAAGATATCATTTGATTTTTTATAAAGATAAAATTTGATTTTCGATAAATATGTAATTGATTTTTTTGATAAATATAAAATTTGAGTTTTAATAAACATAAAATTTATGTTTTATTTCACATAAAGTATTTTATATACCATTAATTAAACTGTTTAATGACTATATGATTGTCATTTGGTTTTCTCTTTATGTTCAAGGTGTATTATATCATTTCAATAATTAACAACTTTTAAGTAATAAACATAACATTTAAAAATAATTCATAAATAAATTAAATTTTATTTAAATTTTTTAAACCATTTAATTAATATTTATTTACAAAATACTTCAACAATTTCATTTTATTTTTGCTATTAATTATTTAGATATATTTTTTAACAAATGAAAAATACAAATTTTAATTTAAATAACAATTTTATAATTTATTATAATTTTGTATTCCAATATCAATTTTAATATAAAATACAACCAGTAAATTATTATAATAAAATATAACCACAAAATCATAAAAGAAAATAAATAAAAAAGATTATCATAATTTATATACTGAGTATACATTAATAAAAGAATACTATTTCAAGAATTAAAGAATACTATTTAAGAAAATAAAAAATAAAAAACGTTATTAAGGAAAATAAAAAATAAAAACGTTATTAAGTTCGTATTCATGTCATGTTTTTTGGTTACTGTAAAGATTTCCAACAAAATTAAAATAAGTATGGGAGTCGAAATTAATTATTTTTCTATTATAATTCTTAAACATCAAATTCACTATTTTAACTTTGGAAAAAGAAATTAAGACTTTAAAAATTAATTGATTGATGTTACTTTAGACTATTACAATATATTTTTCAATTCATCTTCTTTTAAAAAATTTAACTACTGAGATCTTATTACCCAAAACGAGAAGTATATTAATGTTTCAACCTTTTTCTGAACAAGTTATTTAAAACAAACTAAATTAATTCAATATGTCTATAAGTTAATCACAATCAAAAAGAAATATTTTTCAATTAAATTTTCTAATCTCATTATTATTATTTTAATAAAAATAGTCTCTTATAAATATAACTACTTTTATCAATGTAAAAAATATCGTTATGTTTAGTAAAATAGTTAACAACTAAAAGTTGATATATTTGGAAATAATTGTTATGTAGTATTTATCTTTATACATATTAAAATTATATTTATTTAATTTCGAATTTTGAATTATATAAAAGGAGACTACACTTTTCCATATAATAATTACTATAATTCCATAATAGAATAAATTATATTTATTTTGAAATAACATTACATTTATTATAAATATAGATAATTTTATTCGTATATTCCATATATAATAACAATTTAATATATTTTAAGAGATTATTTTTAGTACCCTAAAAAATAGCTCCAAAAATAAAAATTAATTTAAAATTTAATTTTAGAGATAAATAAGATAATACACGCGAATATTTTTTTTAATAAAAAATTTAAACAAATAGAAAAATAAGTTATTCAATTTTTATTTTTATAACAAAACCATCAACCTTCTTTCTTTAAAATTTAAAAGTATATTTTGTTTCATTTTTATGAAAAACCATCAACTCTCTCTAAGAAGTGGTTGTTCCTTTTCTCTGCGTTCTTTCTAAAACTTCGTCTTCTTTTATCTAATTCTAACTCGATGCACAAATCCTTTGGAAATAGAGAGTCCAATGTCTTTGTCTGATTTGTTGTGATTTGGTTGAGATGAAGATTTAATTTATGAATATAATTAAAAAAAGAAAAAAAAAACTCTCTAATATAATGTTTGTTTTGTTTTTAAATCTGCAATGATAGTGTATTACACGTGAGCAATGGATTTGACAGATGCTAGGTGGTGTGACTCCTCAGTGATATGATGAAGAAACGTTATTTTATTTTATTTTTTGTAATTTTATGAAGATACACTAGTACAAAACACATATTATACGATAGGATAATACCTCGGTTAACACGGAATCGACATAAACAAAAATACGGTGGCATATTTGTAAATATTTGAAGAGTTATTACATCAGTTAACTCAAACCTGACGTAATATACCATATTCTATGTCAACTGACATAAAAAAGATTGGAAAAAACAAAAATTTGAAATTTGAAAACTTTGTAATGGCGTTAAAGATACTACGTCGGTTGGAAGGTCCCGACAGACGTAGCATGTGGCCCATATTACATCGGTTGAGACTTTCCAACACACGTAATATCCTCCGCGTGACGAGCAAGTAATTTTGGGAAAAATTGGATAAAATTTAGTTAGATACTATGTCGGTTGGGAGCTCCCAACCAACATAGTGTGTCCCTCAAGTTAAAATTAGGGATTTTAACTCTTAGGAGACATTTTTCTCATACACTTCCTTCTTCTTCACTGAGCCTCGCTGCCTTCTCTTGTTTCGCATTGTGGGGTTTGTTTCGCATGGTGCACATTTTCTTCTCACTGATTTTCATTTGCATTTCGCGTGGTGTCGCTTTCACTTCTCACTAGTTTTCATTTGCATCTTTTTGTTTACTGATTTTGCTAGGATTCATTTGGCTCCATTTTTTACTTCTTCCACGTTTGTTTGGCGTGCACAAGCTCCGTGGTTGTCTCGGTTGAGTTTTTTCATTCTCGGTTCTCTACGTTTTCACTGTCAGTCATGTTCATTTGGTTGGTTCATTCGTTGCCTTTTCATCTACTTTTTTCAGCATTTTCGACATAGGTGATTTGCTAACTTTTTTACATTGCAGGTTTTCATCTTCGTCGTCGTGAATGCTTGGTTCGCCCCTTGCCACTTCTCTTTGTAAGAAGTTAGTAATTTTGTACAATTTAATAAAAATAATTGGACATTTATTTTTTACCCAAATTTTTTATCACCAACTTGATTTAGTGTATATTTGATGGTAATGTTATTACATTGTATAGATTTATCATAGATTTAGGATTTCAAAACTTTAGGACAAAAAATTTTCAAACGACCATAACTTTGGATAGAGAGCTCGGATTGAGACGCTCCAAAAATGAAAGTTGCTCGAAATGAGGTAATGAAGCCCTTGACCAATACCCAAAGGGAATTGGCCTATGGAAATTCCAAAATTCCATCATTTACTGTTACAATTTTATTTATTTTTTTGTTATTTTCACCCATATTTTTAGATTGTAGCCTTTTATTTCACATATCTATACTTGCTAGAAATTTCTAAATCTTATTGTGGTGTTTTCTTGTATCGATTATAGTTTTATCAACCCATCAATTTTTTTTATAAAAATTAAGACTTTTTACGTCGATTGTAGCTTACAACTGACGTAATAAACATTAGTTGTAAGCTACAACCGACGTAATATAAGAGTTTTTACGAGTAATAAAAAACTTTCTACATCGGTTGTAAGTTACAACCGACGTAAAAAGTCCTCTATTACGTCAGTTCCAACTCCAACCGACGTAGTATCTACCTCTTACGCTGTAATTCTTTTATTTTAGTTGGGTATATGACGTGGGTTTCTATTTTCAACCAACTTAGTGGTGTACATATTAATTCGGTTGTATAACCGATGTTATATGTCCAAAACTTTCTATGTCGCCTTCATCTACGTTGGTTCCAAAACTGACATAAAATATCTTCCAGAACCGACATAGAAGACTTATAATTAATAATAATAATAATAATAATAATAATAATAATAATAATAATAATAATAATAATAATAATAATAATAATGATAATAATAGCATTAATATTAATATGAATATTGTTATTATTATTATTATTATTGTTGATAACAATAACTATAATTATAATAATTTTATTATTATGATTAATATTTTTTAATGTAGTAGTTGTACGTTGTGTTTAACTAACATTGACTATAATAATAATAATAATAATAATTATAATTACAATTATAGTAATTCACATTATTATATAAAATAGTTAAAAATCACCCGTAATTTAAACGTTATTAAAAAAAAGTTTTTAAGTGATGATTTCTTTTTCATTTTCTCCCACTCCTTATTTATAAATGGATGAAAGCTTATTAACATCTACAACTCCTATTAACAATTGTTGTTTTTACTATTATAATTATTGACGCCACAGATAGGCTTGGAGAAACTTTTTCCAAGACCTTTTTTACGAACAAAACTTGTGAATATAACGAAGTGGAATGATTGCTAAGATATGATGTGATGACAATATTGTGTGATTTAATTTTCTATTTATGTGTGTTACTTAAATAGATATTGATATCTCATATTCTAATTAAAATTTATTATCGTAATAGTATTACTAAATTATTATTCTCTTAGAAGTTACATCCTTCTCTTATTATTTCTTTTTATTTATATACAAAATGTTTGAACCATTCTAAGAATTTGGAAGGTATGATTTAATGAGGCAACCACACAATAAAAATTAATTTGACACACACTTACTGCAATAAACACTATGTCATTAACGCGAGTCAATAAGAGTTCTAACCAAGCCAATTTAGACATAAGAGTCTTATAGTGACCAATCACTAAGAACTCTAAGTGAGCCATTTAGATGTAATAACACTATAATGTCCAGTCACTAAGTCAATGTGGTTCTACACTTGTTTTCTTGCCTTTCGTTTGATATTGTTCCTCCTTTTCCTTTATAGTTGGTTTTCTTCGTCCTTCCTTTTCACATTGACACAATTTTGGAGATAGCTTTCCTACAACCTTCTTCTATCTCTATCGCTAGCTCTAACCAAGCTAACTTTGTCTTCCTCCTCTGGTGACTCCCACGTCCTTTCTCCCCCTTTTTCTATTCGTAACTCATCCCTCGTTTCTATTTCTTTATGAGTATTTTGATCTAATGACCACCCTTGTCCCTTTCATGGTTCCAACGGATAAGTATCCATCAAAAACATGTTCCACCCTGCACTCGCAAATGGTTTTAATGGAGGTAGAGGTCTCTTCCTCTAGTCACACTCGGTAAATATTGTCAATGATCATCATTTTGTTTATCATTGATGTTCAGCATGTTGGAAAAATACACAGCATTTTTCTATAAAGTCAGATTTCTGAGAGTGAAATCACAGCGAAATAATTGGACACACCAATTTGATAACGGAGTTCGGCCAATACTGCCTACGTCTCCGGACTGCTGCAGATAATTTAATAATAGAAAATTGTACACTGTGTTTATAAAACACTCACAATCTCACACTACCCACAACCCAATTACACCCGAGAATCCTAATTTTTCTCTCTTAGAAAAATTTCTCTCTCACTCACGGATGAATTCTCACTCACGGATGTTTCTCTCTTTTTGCTGGGATAATATTCTGAAGGATGAGCTTTGCTATTTATAAGGAATTGCTAGCACTGTGCATCATTGGAAAAGTCAAGAAATTAGGCACCGCAAATTTAATTTGTGGCTTCTGAATTAGGTGCAGGAGGCGCTGC
>Ga0209489_103576_pt1 | contig 30072 bp, 15 predicted proteins | sample SiratrowhiteBW_FD_187527 | JGI IMG/M metagenome (GOLD analysis project Ga0209489, IMG submission 187527) | Root nodule microbial communities of legume samples collected from California, USA - Siratro white BW (SPAdes) (version 2) | ecosystem: Host-associated > Plants > Roots > Nodule | place...
TATTATAAAATTTACAATAGATATTATTATGAACTTTGACATCTCAATTAGGCTTACACCTTAAAGATCAACAATCATATGCCATGAAATATATAATTAATAGGAAAAAGAAAAGATATAAAATTATGGGAGACTAGGTCAAACCCATGTCAATAAAAGATGACAAACACTTCCAAATCAAGCTAAACAAAACGAACATAGGGAGTTGATATCTATTATGAAAAAAAGTCTAATTTAATAACAACATGTAAAACATCATACCATTTAAAATATAACTCATTTTCGAGACCTAGCGAAGCCAACTTGTCAGCACAATGGTTTCCCTCACAGAAGATATGAGAAACTTTGAATTCAATTTCTTTACATATCTTTATACACTTTCTCCATCTCCTTCTCAAAGATCAAGGAATGATATTAAAAGAACTAAATGCTTGACAAATTAAGGAAGAGTCACACTCAAGCCAAATACGTCTGAAGTTTTTGCTCTAAGCAAGTTCAATAGCCAAAATGACTCTCATAACCTCGGCATATAAAGACTTTTGTACTCCAAGAAAAGAGGAGAAACTACCTATATATTCACCCCTGCTACCATGAAAAATGCTTGCACGGACACCCTCTAGCAGCATCATCAGTGTTGACCTTTACCCAATTGACATGAGAGAATTCCCAAATAATCTAAATAGGAGAGGTCTTTTTCCGACAATGCGTGGTGATATAAAAAAAAACTTCAAACAAGAGAAATCAACAATGTCATTGCGCATGTTTTTCCTGGAAGAATTACCTGTCATTCTAATGAAACCTTTAACAATCTGGATAGCCGAGCAGATAGAGATTTTTTCTTGAAACCTAGCATGGTTTCTCATCCTCCATATCATCCAAATAGAGTAAGTAATTGTTGCTAGTCTAACCAGATTAACTAAGAGACTCCCTGCAAGCATTAAGAAATCAATAATATCATTAATAGAAAGAAGAAAAAACTCAGGAAAAACCTGTTTGGTATAATTCCAAATCTGGGAGGTTACACAACAATCAAAGAAAAGATGAAAAATAGATTCTTCCTATTTCCTACACAGAGAGCACATAGAACACAGAGAAATACCTCAAATTTGAATATCTTTGTCTACACGTAACCTTTGATGTAAAACCTTCCAAAGCACTAAAGTCTTCACAGGAGGAATAGAACTAGTCCAAATCAGTTTACCCCATTGACAAGTAAGATTAGAATCCTTAAAAAACTTTATGGTCGGGTTAGAGAAGCAAAATCTTCCAGCATCCAATTAGGAGTATCTTCCCAAGCAGTCAGAGAAATATATCGTAAATTATGTAGAGCTTGAATATTTAAAAAAGAAGGAGAGAGGTCCAAGGAACCACTTTTCTTCCATCCTTGAGCCATAATAGCTTTCAAATTAATCCTTTCGGCATAAAGAACACCTGTAAGTAGAGAGATGCATTTCTCGTAGCACTAGAGATCATTCCAGAAATTAATATTATCACCTCTCCCAACACTCCAAAAACTATGCTCTAAAATGGCATCATACCAATCATTAATACCAAGGTAGATAGAGGAGGAAAAGAAAGACCCAACTCTCTGATATTTATTTTTAAGAAACTGAGCCTTCATTAAAGAAGTCCAAGGGCGATAATTGTAAGCGAAGTCCCAAGCAAGCCTTAGAAGATAAGCTTTATTTTCAAGTTGAAAATTAACAACTTAAAGCCTACCCTCAGACTTAGGATTACAAATTGTACCCCAATTAACAGTCACAGAGCCCTGTTTATTAATATCACCTGTCCAAATAAAATTTCTAACCCATTTATCAACAAGCTTAAGAAGGCTGGAGGGCCACTTATAAACCTGAAAGTTGTATGATAAAAAGTCATAAATCACAGAGTTAACAAGCTCCACTCTCCCCGTCATGCTAAGAGATTTCCCTTTCCAATAGGCCAATTTAGATCTAACTTTATTCACAAGAGGCTGAAGAAACCTAACTTTAGGAGAACCTACAAAAATAGGAACTCCAAGGTAATTAAAGGGAATATTGCCCCTACTGCAACCAAGCACATATTTAATCTTAGAAAGAAAACTAAGAAAAGCGTTGGCAGTGAAGAAATGACTTTTTGAAGTGTTTATCCATTGACACGAATCTAAGCCATAGGAATGTAAGAACTTCATAAGACTAGAAAGGGAGCATTTGTTGGCCCTGCAAAACACAAAAAATGCCATCAGCATATAGAAAATGTGAGGGGAAACAAAATCCTTTAGGACTAGCCATTGGAAAAATATGCTTGGTTAGAATAAAGTTGGTTATTCCCCTACTAAGGATCTCTTCAGCAATACAAAAAAGGTAAAGGAGAAAGAGGATCACCCTGTCTGACCCCCTACTACAAGAAAATTAACCAACCAAACTACCATTAACCCTTATAGAAAGCTTAGCAGACTGAAAGATGGTCAACATCTATTGCAAGGAAGTATGGTGAAAATCAAACTGATTGACACTTGAATAAGAAAATCCCAACTAAGAGTATCAAAAGCTTTGAAAATATCAATCTTGAAAGCCACATTACCACCACGTATTTTCTTAGAAAGCATGTTAATGACTTCCAAAGTGATACCAGTACAATATTTAATGTGTCAGTCTTTAATAAAACCATTTTGATTGGAAGAGACAATCCTTGCAGCAATGGAAGCTAACCTGTCAACTAAGATTTTTGAAATAATTTTAAACCTGAAATTTGCCATAGCTATAGGCCTGAAGTCTTTTATAGAAGTAGCCTCATGAATTTTAGGGATAAGAGAAATCACATTAGCATTCATCCCTAGAAGGATCCAATTACGAGAGAAAAATTGTTTCACAACATTACAAACATCAGAACGCACAATATCCCAACAACCATGGAAGAAAGAGCCTCTAAAGCCATTTGGACCTGGAGCACTATCAGAGTTGAGAGCAAAGACAACCTTCTTAATCTCATCATCGTAAGGGACCTAACCAACACAGAGTTCTCATCCTCAAACAACTCTAGGGATATAAGCAATAATCATATCTTCCTTGAAATTTGTAAAGACATTATTAGTATCAGAAGAATCATATAAAGTTTTATAAAAAGAAAGAATGTGTTCCTCAATATGTTTAGGATCGTCAAAAACCAAATCTCCATCCATTAGTCTTCGTATCCCATTATACTTGACATGCTTTTTGACCATGGCATGAGAGAAAGAAGAATTACGGTCTCCATCTTTAAACCATAGCATATTAGCTTTCTCTTTCCAAAAAAAGGCCTGACAATCCAAAGCGAAATCAAGATTTGGCATGGTTGTTGTTGTTGAACAAGAAGCATATCCATCTTAGCAGAGCCAGCTACCTGAATCTGATTTTGTAAAGAAAAAAAGGATTTTTTGTTTATCAACCACAACTTCATGAACATTCCCAAAAACATTCTTATTCCAGTCCTTAAGAGAGAGTTTTAGCCTCTTGAGCTTTTGTTGCAAGATAAACATATGGCAACCAACCACAATTTCATCCCAAGATTGTTGTATAACCTGTCTACAACTAAGATGTTGTAACCACATCTTAAAGAATTTAAAAGCATATGACTTTCTAGATGTCAAAGAAGAAGCAAAGTCAACAAGAAGAGGACGATGATCAGAACAATTACGAACTAGAACTTTATACCTGCAATTATACCAAGTATCTAAACAAGGGAAATTGCAAAGAACTCTATCAAGCTTCCTCTCAATCCTTTGATTACTCAAAGGTGGTTGTGATATATTAATAATACGATAAAGTTGTAATTTCCTTCAAGTATTAATTCATATTAAATTGTAGAATTATGTTAATTAATTGACAATTGTGATTTTAGTTGTATTGTGTGTAGTTCATATTAAACTAAGAACAATATTTTTACTATATCGGGAAGGGAATAAATTTTGATAATTATATATTACTATAAATGATTAAAATGAAAACACGTTTTCATCTTATTACTGTTTTAAATAGTCGATTTTTTTAAGTACTATAAGTTCAAATGTATATTTCTGACTTGTTTTTTCTTGTTCAAGGTCAGATACCAAAGATTTTATAACTGGCCAACATAGATTAGAATTTGTCTTGTTAGGTTGTGAAAGTGTATATGTGTTAGAAATACAAGTCTGATTTTGAGTCTTGAGAAAATTAAACAATATACAAAAAAGAATATCCACAAATCCATTTAGGTTGGAGGTAATGTCATATTATCTTATACAAGCTTGTGCATAATTCATTAGTGTTGAATCTCTTTAGTGTATCTCCTTGAAAGAACCCAACAGTAGTACCAAGGTTAATGGTTTTTCAACTGACTCAAACAAGTACAACATAGAGTGAGTCTTATATCGAAAATTTTCTAGGTAGGAGTTAATAAATGATGGTACAAGTAAGGGTCATTATTAAGATACCCGTGGTTAAAAAATGTTTTCCCTCAAAGAAGAGTGTAGCAATGAGAAAGTGTTTCACACTTGAGATGAAAACTATTAGAAATCCAAACATGAATTTGAGTCTTAAATTGAGTAAAAAAATATAAGAAAGTTAAACTATACATAAAAAGAAGAAACACAAATTCATTAACATAAGATTTTGGATTATTGAAAGTAGTGTCGTAATTTCTTATATAGATTTACTCATAATTCATTAATTTTAAATCTTTTTATATATCTCTTTAAAAGATCTAACTATATAAAAACATGATATTAATTCTCATCCAATGTTATAGAATAATAGTTTACTTTGTGATAGGTAATTTTCTTTCTAATATTTAAAAGAAATATTAAAATCACCATAAAATATGATCAAGAAAGAATTAGTTGTTAAAGTAATTAGAAACTTAATTAAAATATAAATCCAAAGTAGTTAAAAAATTTTCCTTAATTTTGATAATTGATTTAATTTATAAACTTATTTAGTGATAATAAAATACTTGAAGGAGAAATTATTAAAAATCTAAATATGAATTTGAGTCCCACATTAAATAAAAATAATAAAAATCTTGAATAACATATAAAAAAATAAACATACAAATTCATTATATTAAGATTTTGGATTATTAGAGATATTGTCGTAATTTTTTATATAAATTTATTCATAATTAGTTAGTATCAAATGTGTTTGTAATTTGTTATCCAATATCGTGGAATAATAATTTACTCTTTTGTGATGGATAAATTTGTTTCTAATATTTGAAACGGAAATTATTAAAACCACCACAAAATATGGTTAAAATTTAACAACAAAAATAAGGATAACTACTCTTGGCATGATCCTAAGAAGAGAAAAAACAAATATTCTTTTTAAAAAAATTATTTTTATTTGAGTTCACAATTTTTTTTCCTGGAACACATATTTTAATAGCAACATATATATAAATATTGCCTAAAGCATAAACCATTTTAAGATACTTGATTTTAATTACGTTGCTTTTAATAATTTTTAATCCACGCCTTTAAAACGGTTATTTTCAATGTTTTTAACAACACTTTTATGCCTGCTATCTAATTATTCTGTGTGACTTTAATTAAAGTCATACAAATTTTAAAATAAAACAAAATTTCATTTTTAAAATTTTCTAACTTTACAAAAAGATAGTGCTACAATTTAAAAAATTCCATTCACTCCAACGTTGTTTTACCCTAAAAACAGAGCTAAAGAAGGTAAGTCGGTGCCTAAATCCGTTGGACACGAAACGAACTATTATCTTGACAGATTCATTGTTTCTAGAACCATTCTTTGAAACCAGTAATTACCTCATTAGTCGTATACAGTGGTGCAGGTAGCCATGTATTTTGGTGTGATATCACAACTGACGAAAGGGTGACCCGTTTCAACAGCGATATACTTTCCGTTTCACGATTTCTTTTTCTTTTTTCTTTTAACTTTTCTTTATTCACATCCTCATTATATGCTAATAGTTCATTAAAAATACTTAATTAAATAAATTAACATAACTTCTAATGGCAATTTAGTTAAATATTGTCACAAATAAAAATTAAGTCATCACACCAAAAAATTAATAAAATAACCCACATAATTGACTATCTTAATTAATCTTATTCTCATTCGTCATATGAAAAATAATGGTTAACTTATGATAAAAAGTAAAATATGATTTCTTCTAGAATGTATCTTCCATCCCGCCGAATAGTAATACTAGTGACAAATAAAACAAATTTAGGGTTATTTTTTGTTCACTCTAAATGAACACATACAATAAATTTTTCAAAGGATTGCGTCAATCATATAATAATCTTTCACTGTTGCTCGACAGCTACTTTTTTTACTTCATTCATTAATTTCTACAAATGAAGTTCATCATTTAATGCTTAGTTAAGCAACCAGATAAAGTACAAAAAGAGCACATAATTATTGAATTATGGGTAAATTTTGAAGCAGTTAGAGAAAACTATACTTTCAATTGCCACATTGGTCCACGTAATGTTTAGACATTAAAAATGTGAAGTTAATGATGAATGTTACACAAGTAATTGAAGAGATTGTGTGAATATTATAGGGTTGCTGTGGAGGAATTTGAGGGAAAAGGTAGGTGCATAAGGGTTAGTTCGAGTTTTTAGAAAGTTAAATATAGGAAAAGGCACATGAGAAAGGCAATTAGCTTTTTTGCTGCAAAAAAGTCAAATAGGGCCTCTTTCACCCATCATAATGATATCTTCCCCGTCGATGCAGAGAGTGTGTGATAGATTTGCACCCAAGATTCATCATCATTGTCCTCTGATATTTCTTTTAAAAATATATGGTGCCCCGAAAGAGATCATGTGTATGATGAAAGATAAAAAAATAACCCTACTAGGCGGAAAAGATGTATGTATCACTCCCTCTCTTTTCTTACTTTCTTTTGAGGGAATCAATGGTGAATTGGCGAATCATAATTTTCACTCCCACTTGATTATGTATTTCTCGTTCTATTATTGTGCACTCAACAGGTTTCGCTTTTGCCCATATTATAATTATTATCTACAGTGATGGGGTTGTTGCATGAAAGTTTCATAATTTTGGGGGAAATAATCACATCCTTGGGAGTGTATACTTACAAGGAAAAGGAGAAAACTTTAAAAATATCAGAAAAAGTAATGGATATATATATAATATGATTTTAAAAAAGTTGATATGAAAATTAGGGTGTGATAAAACTTAAGCTTGATGCATTTTCATTTTTCCTTTGTCTTGTATTGTTGACTTCCATGCCACAGTGAAGTTCCACTAACCACGAAGGACATGGAATTTGCAAGCTTTATAGGACAAACAGTACTATTATCATTTGAAGCAAACCGCAAGGTCAGGTTGAATTGTTACTATAGTCTCACCTTTTGCATATTCTCCCACTACCTCTTTTCAACATTCTCTCCTACCCTACCTTTATTTTCTTATTTTCCTTTTTTCAATATAGATGGTTAATGAATCTTCCCACGAGATGTGAAGGAAAGAATTGTTTTAGAAATTGACATATATCCTTTGAAGAAATTAAAGTAAAAAGAGCCAAAAAGAAAAGGGAAAGTTGGTTGAGCTACGATGTATAAGATGCACTTCCAGATCATGGTGTAACCTCGTCGCCAAACTTTGAGAGAAACCCTCTTTCGTTTCTGCAAAAGGGAGCTAACCACTTTTTTTCTTCTGTTACTACTATTATATACATGATCTTCTCTGGGTTTCAGGGAGATAGCTAGAGTGTAGAGATTGTGTTGGATCACCAAGGTTGGAGAAGGGAAACGAGAAAGAAAGGAAGATAACAAGGAAATGATGTCAACAACGTCTCAAACCAGTGTTAACCATAGCTTGTTTGAAGAGCAAGATCAGATCTCGACGCAGATGGGGTTCAATATTCCCTTTCCATCAAACCAGGCCTTCCCTCCTTTGGGTTGCCATCAATCTTTGAAATCCATCAGTGCAGTAGTAGTTCCTTCACTTTCATCTGAACCTGCTTCTTCTGCAGCCAATTTCGCTGAAACCCTATTTTCAACCGCTGCTCAGAGACCACGAGAAGATCTCACTTCAAGTTTGGTAGGAGGAGGAGGAGGACAACTCCTTTCCTTGAACAGATCGAGACTGAATCCATGGTGAGAAAATTAACTCTACTTAAATTTTCGCATCTCACCATGCATGCTAGAAATTTTGGTTTTTATAATTGATTGTGTGTGTTTTCTTTCTCTTGTGTTTCTCTATCTAACAAGACTTATTCTCATTTTCAACCACGGGAGAGAATTCAAATGCTTTTTGTATTTATTAATCTTTATGACAAGATTGAGATACAGGTCTCATATGTATGGTTTATGATGTTCTTTTAGCTTTGTACAACTTCGGGTTCTTGTAGTATCTATTTCGGTCTTTATTTGGATACACTATGTGCTTAAATCTAAGACCTTTTAGTTATGAATGATACTAAAAAAGGATTGCATATGATCACATGAATTTAGGGCATGGGAAGAAGTGAGCGATTGCTTGATGAGTAAAAGAATGGGAGGAGATGAGAATCGTCATCTAGGGGTTTCGGCCATGAAGATGAAGAAAATGAAGGGAAGGAGAAAGGTGCGGGAGCCAAGGTTTTGCTTCAAGACTATGAGCGATGTGGATGTGTTGGATGATGGCTACAAGTGGAGGAAGTACGGACAGAAAGTGGTAAAGAATACACAGCACCCGAGGTATACTCCCTAATTCAAAATTCTTCTCTCTTTTCTCTTTGTCTTTATTAGTAAAAAGTGACTGCATATACATCAACAAAAGGTGAATTCAAACTATATTTGTTTAAATTTCACATCTTCTCTCCCTTCAATCTCTCGACTCCTCTCATTATTGTTTCACACTTTTTTCAGAATTGAATATTTGGTTCACCATACTGGTTTAGGGAAGGTTTAATTTGGGTTATTAATGCGGACTTGATTATAATCATTAATCATGTTAAAGCTAGACAGATATCACTTTATGTCTTGTGGGGCGAAAATGCAAGCTTTTATTTATTTATTTATTTTTTTGTAAAGAAGAGGATGTAAAATTGCCAATGTTAGAACTAAAAAACTCAGATGTTAAGGTATGTATAAGAACAAGAACACAGCTATTTTTTTTCCTCCACAGAAATCTGTGTAGGATGTTCATGTCTTGAGAGGGATGTTTTACCTTTTGGAAACATAAAATATGCAAATAGAGAGGATTTTTGTGCCTTTTTATTGTTGAAAAAGCAATGTTGATGTTTGGTTGCTGATTTTATCATCAATATTTGCTCAACAATGGTTTCACGGTCAATTATGTAGACAAATCGACAGGGTAATTAATTACAACAAAAGGATACTGCAAAATTTTGTGACACTTAGTCATACTGTGGTTATCATTTTTAATCATGGTATTTGAAACTACAACTGGGAGGTTGACAATTTTGTTAATTGACGTAGACAAACATCTCTCCCATAAAAGAATGCTGTTTTCTGGAAACTAGTTCTATGAACCTCCAAAGTTTCATGTGTTTCAAAAAAAGAAAGTCATTGCGATGAATCTAGCTTCTGGGACCTTATGGGGATCAAAGGTTCAAAATTGAGTCTATGAATTGTAATTAAAGGATTAACCTAGTGGTGAGTACCTGTTTATTCTCTGCCTTTTCTTTGTCCTCAAAAAAAGATATATACAGCCACATTGTAACAGGTGCAAGTGGTACCAGCATAGCCACATTACTTGTAAACAATACAAATGAATTGTATAGGTATAATTAGGACCTAATTTAAGTTGGATAAATTGAATTGTCTCGAAATATGAATTGAACAAAATTATAAAATACTTTAAGTTGTCGTAACTCATTTAATCAATTATTAAATGTATTTTAAACCAACCCTTCAAAATTGCATAATTTTCAAATATTCTATTTTAGGCAGCAACATATTTATGTGAATGATCTAAATTTATTTATAATGCAACATGTTGCAGAAATTATATACTTCTTTTTCGCTGGAGGGACAGACAAGTAGACCCAAAAAAGCTAGGTTGGAGGCAGGTTAAGGGGGACTGTGTATAAGTGTGGGGCCAGAACTAGAAAAATTTAAGAAGGAATGCTGAATTCAATATCTTTTTACAGATAGACTATAGAACTTTTAAAAAGTGAGTGAATTTTATCTATTAGGGGGATTGTGCTCCAAAATTAATACTCTTAAAATAAAAAGAATTGACAAATTTAAAAATATTGTGTGAAAGATTATATATATTGGTGTTTTATTGTGTGAAAGTTACTACCTAGAAGTAGAGTTTTGTGATGATGTGTTTTGGGTACACTGCATGTAGAAGCTACTACCGTTGCACCCAAGATAACTGTCGAGTGAAGAAACGCGTGGAGCGGTTGGCGGAGGATCCAAGGATGGTGATAACAACATATGAAGGGAGACATGTGCACTCGCCATCAAATGAACTTGAAGACTCACAATCTCCTTCTGAACTTAGTAGCTTCTTGTGGTAGAATACAGTGCCAACATAATGTTCACATGTATATTTTTATGGTAGCTAGAGACTAGAGATCAAGAGGGAATAAGTAGAGAGGAATGAGTATAAATTGACAGTGTATCTAGGAAATGATGCATGCATGCTTTGATTCATTGTCAATTTTCACTCCTTTCCATCCATTTTCACCCTTTCTAAAGCCACAACACATGTGCCTGTTTTTACTACTTTTACATCGTTTAGTTCCTTTCACAACTCTACTTAACAGTCTTGGTGCAAACTGGGTTTAAGCTTTCAATCTTTTTTTACGTAAATAGTACAAAAATATTTTGATAGTTTGTTCTAACAGTTTGTTAATCTCTATCCAGAAAAAAGAAGAATATGAACTTTATTTTTGGAAGACGATATAAAATGAAGTAAAGGGACCTTGATATGTGCTATTTAAGTTTTTTAGATGTGATTTCTCCCAAGTCAGCGCGAGAGTACTAAAACTCATGACACATTAATTTTATTAAAAAGTACTTGGGAGATCATAAAGATGAGGTGTTTCAAGTAGTTAACTACTTCTAAAATGAGTCTCGGGTGTAACACGTGTTTCATAACTCTTATAATTGACAATCTCATTGAACTAAATTTGTATAGAACGATATACTTTTGGTAGAAATTATGTATAATTAAGATTATATCCAAAATGTTGGCTAATAATAGATTAAAGAGTGTTCTTCTTGAGATAGATAGTTATCACTTAACATTTATTAAAAAGAAAATTGATAGATAATGTACTTGTGGTCAATAAAGTGGTCGAAGAGGTTAACTATTAAAGGAAAAAATATATAATAGTTGAGATGGATGAAAAAGTCCATAACTTAGTCAGATGAGATTTTCCTTGATACATATTTGACAGATTAAGATTTTGTGTAGATTAAATGGATACAGGCATGTTCGAATCATCCACCATATATATATTGGTCAAAGCACCATATATATTTTGGTCAACGGTAACTCAACATAAAGATTGAGAAAAAGAAATCCATTGACACCTTTTCTTTTTGATAATTGCATAAAGGTTGGTTGGTAATAATAAGATTAGACAGAAGTTAATATGTTACAATTTGGTGATGACACATTGTGTAACAATATTCAAAATGTATTAGTTATAGAAAATATATTTAAATGTTTGAACTAATGCAATACTTTTGGATAAATTTTCATGAGTAATTCAAGACTTATGTATAGATAATGGTGAACTAAAAAGGTACTTATAGACAGTAAATTGTAGCTTAATGAAAGTTTCATTCACCTATATGGGAGAAATTCTAGGAAAAAATCTTTTTAGTAGTATGTTGTAAACAAAATTAAGAAGAAATTATTTAGGTGAAAAGGTAGTTTTTTTGTCCTTTGCCAATTGTTCTTTAAGGCATCAACATGTGTATGTTAAAAGATTAACAAAATACAATGTTATTTCTTGTGTGGTTAACGGCCAAAGGGTATAAAAATAACTTGGATTAAATAGAAAAAATTAGTGTAAATCAAAGGAAGAGGGAAAGTCAGGACTGAAAGACAAAATGTTTCAATATTTCATTATTGACTAAGTCAAAGTGTATAAGTGAAAAATCAGGACATTTATGAAGAATTTATAAAGCACATATTATAATCAAAGTATGGATGGAAAAAAAGGTTGAATGAGAGTCCTAGACCAAAACATAAATCTTTGTGGTACCTGCATGAGGTTTGTGGGAGAATTTGAGAAAAAGCCGATAATGTTGTTGAAAAGTAGGATTAGGTACTAGGATAAAATTTTGAAAGGATCAATCGACAAAAAAAGGCATCACTCTGACATAGGTTTCTTAAAATGTTTGAAAACTAAAAAGAGCAAAGAAATAATTGAAAGAGTTAGGAAAATAGAAATAAAATACATGAGAATGAGGTATGAATTGTAAGGAGATTAGTTCGAGTGGGAAAAAGATCAAATATATATGTTTATGCAGAATTTTATATATAAAGAAAAATATGATAGATGTATATGGAGAAATGACAAATCCTTAAACAGTTAAATCTATATATACAAATTTGTTGAATAATTTTAAAAGAAAAAATTAACTTGTTCAATTTCTTTTGAAGAATAAAGACCCAACCATTTTTATGCAATATTTTGCATAAAAGGTAATTCAAAACAGGTTCGCAACTAGGATAAATATAAGTAGAAGAATATTAACAACAACACTTCTTCTTGTATTTTATGCAAAGAGACGGAAGAAACAATCAACAACCTATTATTTATTTGTTTATATAATAAAAAATAAATAAAATTATCTTAATATTCACTAGTCAAATTTATTTTATATTTATTCACAATAAAATACAACCAAACACAAAATAATAATTCATTTTATAATTATTATTTTTAATTTTTGTCAGTCACATCAATTACATTTAATAAAATCTTTTGACTTATTTTTTGCTTAAATGTAATATTTTTCCTTTATCTAAATAAAGCATTAGATATTAAAGAAAAAAACATTTAGGTGAATTTAATGTTTTATGCGCTATAACAATGTAACTTAAAATTTTAATTGTAAGATTTAGATTATAAAAGCCTAATATTCGACAATTAAACCAACGTAATAGCGTAAGGATTTCGAAAGAAAATAAATTATAATTAATTTAAATCAAGGTTCATCCTAACCTAACTAGATTGATTGGGAAACTCATGGACATGGAGTCACCAAGTACAAAATAGATAGAGAGAGAAAAAAAAAAGTCATGATTTTTTTTTTTTTTTTAAAAAAAAAAAAAAAAAAAAACAGGGTGAAATTATATGCAGTTTCCAGGCCATGTTTGGATCTCTAGTTTACTTTTCAATTTCAAGATATGTTAGGTAAGACTGAAAATCACCACATGATTTAAAGATTTCGATAGGATGCTAAAAGGCAAGCATACTTTAATTGAATCTTTCGGAATAATCACGTTTTAATAATTTGTTTGCACCATTTTAGTTAATCAGCCTGACTTATACACAATTTATTTCATTTCCTTGCTATTTTGAGTTCTAAATCGTCAAGGTTATAAGTATTTCTTCTTTAACTTTTAATCTTATATTTAAATATTATATTTTACCTATATGGGCTCTGCTACATAACCAGGCAAAAGGTACACACATAAGGACACAACAATAGAATTACGAGTTTGGACTGGACGCATTCTTCCCGCACCTACATGATATCTTCCTGCACTGCCAATAAAAAAAGTGAATTGACTAAAGAGCCCTTACGTCAAAAATTATTGAACCCACTGCGCTTCTTCCTGCCCCTTCATCGACGGTGGTGGTAATCTTATCACGCCAGCAAAGGTCGTTGTCTCCAATGAACGGTGGACACTTGTCTCCGACAAGTGTGAGTTGTTATGACGTGTTCAAGCATTGACGCACCTCCATCCCCCTTCAAGCATTCAAGTGTGCAAAGATAAGTTTGAGTGTTTGTGTGGGTTGATTTGAGTGTGGAATAGGACGGCGGTGGATTTCGTTATGTATTCCCAAAATTCTGATTTGTGGATTTTACAAATTAAAAGGATATTCAAATTGGAATTTATTTTTCAGATTTTGGAAGTTTTTTTTTAATATATATTACATTGTACAATCCGGAAGATCAAACTAGATCGAGGTAAATCTTCTCGATTATATAATTTGATATATTTAAAAAAAACACTTCGAATTGTATAATTTATAATGATTTGTGGTTCTTTTTTAAGTTTTATTAGTTCAATTTTTGAATGCATGTAACAAGTGTGAATTTGAGAGATAAATAACTAGAATTATAGGACCCGAGAGTCAAGAGAGACCTACGACATTTGTGCGTAGATGAGATCATTATGGTGAATCTAGTGATGTTGCTGCTACTGTGGTTGAAGGTTTTTCTAGAAGACTTTTAGATTGCTCTCTTTGGGTGAGTTATGATAAACATGTTTCATTCAGACTGTGAAAGGGTGAGGTAAGACTATACAATTCATTATTGTGTTAGTGATATATTACGGAAGTGAAAATGTTTATAAACATTGTTGCTTTTTGGCTAGGACCGTAAAGAACTTAAATTGGTCTCCCGTGATAGGAAACTAAGTGAATTTGGGATTCCTTGTCTCGAAGTTGATGGTTTTGTATTAAATTCAGGATTGTTGCCGCTGTGCAACATTGGATATGAAGTCGCGGACAAGGGCTTATTATCAACCTTTGTTAAGTGATGACATTGAGACATTAACACATTCTGTCTACTAATTGGTGAGATGACAATCACATTGAATAATGTGTCATCTCTCCTCCATATTCCTATTGTGAGTCAGTTTTTCACTTACATCACCTTAGAATACATGCGAGCTTTGAGTTTAATGGTAGAGTTGCTAGGCGTTAATAAAAGTGATGCAAATGCGGAGATGAGAAAATGTCAGGGTGCACACATTAGATTGAGTTGGCTATGAGAGATTTATGAAGAGTCTTGCGTTCGAGAGTTGTGAGACCCTGCTGCCAGAGCCTTCTTGTTGCATATAGTGGAATGCACAATTTTTGCAGATAAGAGTGCGACTTCCATCTCTATGTTATACCTGGCTTTGTTTAGGGACCTACACATGTGTGAAGGATATTCCTGGAGAGCAGCCGTATTAGCACACATGTACGACCACCTAAGGATGCATGTAGTGCTCAAACCAAGCAATTGGCAGGTTATGTGACCCTGATTCAGGTAAATGATTTGTGAAATGTGTAAGAAGTTTTATTTGACGTTATTTGAATACGTAAATAATTGTTTAACCAATGACATACATGGGTTTATGAGCACTTCCCGTCCTTGGGAAGAAGGGATATGAATCCCAAGTATCATGAGGTTCAGCCATGGGGAGCACGATATGTCGTAGGACAATATATTTGTAGTGTCACACAAGCTAAGCTACAATTAGCTCGGGGTGTGACGAATAAGGGGTTGTATATATTAGACATTCAAGATCTGTTCATGACAGGGGTAGGACGTAGTTTGAAGGACTTATTATTAGATTTAGGATTGCTCGGTGTATTATTTATATTTTTCCTTATTTGAAATGAAAAATATTACTTGATGATAATGTGAATTTAATATAGTTCATTCTCAATGTCTTGATTAATTATTAAGTGGTTGTGTGGTGCTTAATAATAACTTCAAAATTATGTATTATAATAAATAATGTACATAAATTGTCATAAGTACATGTTCATTATACACCAATCAATTATCTACAAGATTAACATATGATGTATTTATTCTTAACATCTGCACAAATGTTTGCATCTTGTCAACGTAATATGATAACCATAATTTTGTCTCTGGATAACAATATATGGAGCACAAAATGTCTACGACTGGTAATAGACATCCATCATGCAATTTGACCAACAAAAGTTTGAAATATCAATTGTAATCAATTAAAAATTTATTGACTGACTTTAAAAATTATAACACATAATTGAACATACCTACTCAAAATGTGACTTATAGACATGCCCTACATATATTACTCGATGTAAACTGACATCATTGAAAGGTTTACTTCGTAATGAGAATATCGTTATATTTTACTTCAATGATAAGCAAACTAATATAACATTATATCTATTAGCAATAACATAGCCCATATCTAGTATCATTATTCACTTGCCTACACTAGCCTACAAAATATATAAATTTTATATATATGGAGAATGTAGAACTTGGAAAAAATGACACATATAAACAAGAACTTACAATTGTCGTCCCATCCCCAATAATGACCTCTTCAGTTGCTCAACTCATTCATAGCCACCTAGGATGGTAATATGTTCATCACACCACTGAAAAATTTCTTTAAACAAATTCATTCTAATAAGTGGCCATCACTTTCACCCAACCCCAACAATACAACAATAGATTGATAACTACAATGTTCATTTGCCCTGAAATCAATCACATCTAGTATGTATGGGTGACAACTCGGATGAAATTGATCAAAGTGATTATGGGCAACTGTGTTTTCCCCTTGTCCCTCGAGGCCTTTAGTGAAAAGCGACTATCATTCATGGAATGAATTTTACCAACATCCTTAAAATATGTGGTTACACTTTGTTAACTTCTCAAATCGATCTTGTTGACTCTTTTGGGACCTTTTCGTTTTGACTTTATCCATGAATGGACACATTCATGTTATATCAGGTAATACAATCTCACGTAACTTGCTTTCAATGGTCACTTTACCTCTGATGTCAACCTCTTTAAAGCGATTTTAAATGACATCAAATTCTTGTTGAATGGACAACGCGGAGGATGATTCACTTGATATATTAAAAAACTGAGTCTAATTCACATCACATGTACTTCATTTAGTGGTACGATAGTTATATCATATCTAGTTTATTCACTAGCACATGATAAACCGTAAGTATTTTTTAGTACACATCCACAACATTGACTATCAAAACCCACATGCTTCACCCAATCAAATTCTTCAACAATATGCATCAAAGCACATTTGCTTACCATGCCCAGCAAATGTTTATACAAGGTGATATTAAAAGTGTGGCCAACAACATGTAGAATAATCCCAAATGATACCTTAATTTCATTATGTTAGAGAAGAAGTACATTGTTGACTATGTCCTAACCAGTACACAAATCTCCCATGTTATTTTAAAAAATTCATTTCAAATTCAATGAACTTGTTCAACCTTGAATAACTAAAACACACTTTAGAAGCTCTATAGTTCTACTGCCACATATATAAACAAACACGAAATATACAAACATACCTATTTGATGTTGTATTCCCCAAATGCATTATCTTATCTGTCAATGCCTTTACAAATTTCTCCTTATAGGGAATGAGCCATGTCTTTTTCACATACTCAAGAAATAATGGTCGTGGCAAAACAAACACATTTAAACTGTTTAACATACCATTCAAATGCATCACACTCAACACAATCCATCACAGTTCCCCATGCATCCATGATAAAATCCCAAGTCTCTCTAGAATCAACAAAGTTAATTGCATTCATCAAAGCAAGGTTCCTATCACTAACAATGACTTCAGGGAAAACATTTGCCCTTAAAAACAACCCTCTAAGACTTTTCAAAGCCCAAATAAAGTTGATTTCACATTCACTTGACAACAAAACAAAAGCAGCTAAGAAAGTTAAGCCTGTGGATGTCACACCTACTATTTCAAGGAAATATAGCCTATATTTGTTGGTTTTGTATGCATTATCCATCAACAACACAATGTTAAATGCATTCAACAATTTCACTGAATCTGATTGTATCCAAAAAATATCATTGATAACCTGTGAAGACTTATGACACTTATTCTAATGAATATATTGGTCATGCTCTAGTAACATCATTAATTATTACATTTTGGTTCTTGGTCCTATAAGTGATCTCTTATATGTATATCTAACATTGTACAATTGTTTGATTGTTGTCACATTGTCTTCATTGTTCTATTTTGAAGTAAGCAATTTGTTTGTCGACTTCACATAACTTTCTATCATGTCAACAACTAAGGCATGTTCGTCAGGTCTTAATCTGCCAACATAAGGTGATCAACTAATGTCTATGCCAAATCACGATTATGCAACTCATATATTACTTTCAACACCCACCTTTCTCCATTCGCAACAGGTTTACCACACAATCTAAAGGAATGATCACACTTTCTTGTACCTATGATAGTCACCTCTAAATCATGTCTATATTATCTACATTTACCACTCCTTTCACAACCCAACAACATCAACTTCTTTCTTCCTTGTTGTCCAGTTGCTTTGTCAGATCTAAGTATGACAACCACAAAATAAAGTTGAAAGGCAACCTTACGAACTCATTGAAGTAAATCATCTCATGTAGGAAACACCTACATAAATACAAGACAACGCAATTGCATCAGGTCTCACTATTTGTACATAAATATATCAAAATCAATTTACCTCATTTGTTGTAAAATCCATGACACATTCATGTTCACTACCCACAAAGCCACTTTCATGTAGTTCTTCCATATTAGAAATCTTATCTACTTCCTCTAAAATTATACTCAAAATGTGGTCTTCCATATTTACATTCAACAATGAAATCATTATAACACATAATATCTCGAAAAATAGTTCAAAGTACAATTTTTTTCCTTTCAAAATAACCGAATCCGAAATAATTAATGACTTCCAGATTGGATAATGGAGGTCCATTCTAAAATACAAATTAGTATAACAAATTATATAATCTAAAAGATAATTTCTATTGTTGATTGACTTCTAGATTGAAAAATCTATAATATATTTTTATATTCTGGTCCAATTTGGAAAACAATAATACATTACATATCCGATAATCTAGAAGTCAATCTATAATAAAAATTAACTTCCAAATTATACGATTTGGTATTGTAATTTTCTATTCTGAATTGAACCTCTATATCCCAATATGGAAGTCATTCATTATTTTGGATCCAAAAGTAAAAATTTTTAACCACACATTTCATATTATACATTTTGATGATCTTCCGTGTAAAAGCAAAAAACCTAAATAGAAAAATATACCTCAGCTCTCTCTGTAGTTACTCAAACCACCTCCAATAGCTTCTAACCACCGAAAAAAAACCACTACGACCACCATGAAGTGACCAACCATTGTCGGCGACTACCCCACAATTCACCAATCACAACCTTCAACACCCACAGTCTTCACTAACCATAACCACTATCTACTCACCTCTTCTTTTATTTTTAACAAGGCCATTTCAATCTTTTTATCGAAGCCATTTTTGGAGTTTAGCAAATTAAGGAGGTGCAGAAATATATCTTGGAGGTCCAGAAGGAATGCCTCTTTGGAGTGAAGCTACTGGCCCTGGGCCATCACGTGCTTCTACCAAGTTTTATGGGGCTCAGTATTCCCACTCAACTTTTGCTGTTTCACCTCATAATTTGTTTGTTATTTAATAAAAAAATACTCTTAATAGAAAGCATTTACGTTGTTAATATATATATATATATATATATATATATAATTGTGGATTTAATTCAAAATCATTAGACCAAACGATATTTAAGAACATCGCAAACAATCACCACAAACAACTAAAGCCAATAAGAATCAAGAAAGTTTTCTCAAATCTACATCCACGCATAATTGAAGTATTAATAATATAATTTGTGTCCATGAACAATTCACTAGAAAAGAGATTTTCTTCCTCAAAAATATTATAAAAAAATTTAAATATTACAACTCAAAGTGTTACTTTTACGCATTAAACAAGTTTACCTGTTCAAGTAAATCACTTTGTTAGTTACTCTAATCATAATATGACATACACATGTTGCTTGTACTAATTTAGTTAGTTAAAATGTAGACTAACTATCATATAATCCAAGTTTTGGATTTATATCACATCATATGCTTACTACCAAATGAATCACATAATAGACTATATATATAAGGTTTGAAACATTATGAAAGTGTGTTTTTATTGTGTATTTTGACAAGAGGGAGGGTTAAAGTGAGAGTAAATTATAATTTGTTATATTTTTAGTAAGACGAAGGGATAAAAATGCAAAAAAAAAAAAAATGTCAAGACCTGTGCAATAAGTAGCAAGTGCTGGGAGGGATTGCATAGAGAGATTATGCATGGCCCAAACCTCCATCTAGTCTTCGGCGCAGTGGACTATGTTTTGGGCTTTTGGGCTTTTGGGCTTTGGGCTATGAGGGTTTTAATAGCTTCCCACAGTCTCTTTCGGCTAACAGCTTTATCTCTTTTTTTATTTGTCACTAAAAAAAAAATTCTCACTTAGTTTCGGAATTGATTTATAAATAATTTTTGAAAATTTAATCCATTTCAAAAATAATTTACAATTACTTTTGAAATTAAAGTTCTAAAAGGAATTTTCAAATTTTAAAGGATTATAATTCACAAGTAAATAGTAACATATTTATCATATCAAACTACCAAGCATGTACGTAACTTTGTTTCAACTTAACAAAGTCTCAAGTTCTAATGTTAAATATGCAGTTTTTAGTAAATTTTGAAAAAGTTATCTATGAGAAAATAGTGGCATTGGTAAAAAAGAGTTATAGCAAAAACAGTTACGTATTTGGACACATAAAAGCAAGAAGACTCTACACATGCAATGTATATTGTAATAAGATTTTTGGAAATAGCTTTTAACTGTTGTGCAGTGTCTCCAAGTGTTCAGTTTCTGAGTCTTGGTAGGTATGATAGATTCTGGTATATACAGTACCATGCTTAGCCTTTTGTGTTCATATTTTCATATCTTGTACTTGCATTGCTGATATGCTGTTTCACACCATCTTTGTGTTTGGCCTTTCTTTTCTTCTCTTTCTTATCTTTACAACCAGACAAAACAATGTGGAGTAAATGGTAATTATAATTTTCTTTTTTATGTTTGATTAATGGGAAGAAAAGATAAGATGCAAACTTGGGGATGGGAATGAGTATCATTTAAGTATAATACTTATGTTTTCCTTTTATATTTTCACTTTTAAAATTAAAATATCCATTTCTGAATTTATTTTAGTGCAGATAGTAATTTTAGTATATTTTTTAAGATTAGTGTTTACTATTTAGTTTTACTGCAAGCACTTATAAACTCATATTTACATTTTGATTAGATTTTGATGGAAATACATTCTAAGAATAAAACTATTTAAACTGTGAATAAATAGGAAATTATTAGTTTTATTAAAATGTTTTGTTTTGAAAAACAACATGCTTTTAACTAACTGGTGATAAAATATGTGAAAAAAAATAATGAGTGACAAAATATACGAAAATTTAAAATATGATAATAAAATGTATAAACAGAACAATTTGTTTGTCAAACTCATCAGATATAAAACATGTAGTTAAGTTTGAAAAAGTTGGTAATTAGACGATAATGTAAAATCTATTATTATTATTATTATTATTATTATTATTATTATTATTATTATTATTATTATTATTATTATTATTATTATTATTATTATTATTATTATTTTTTTTTTTTTTTTAAAAAAAATTCCAACTTAACAAATTCGTAGGTAAAGTACTAAATTTGTTTTAAAATGAACATTATCAATGGATGGATTTCGTACAAAAATAAATTTATATGTAAATGGAGTGTAGGTACATTTATATATAAAATGTTTTCATCGATAATGTTATACTTTGTTGGAAATGATTGGGAGTATTATTCACGACCAACTCACGACCAACTCACATATGTAATATTGTGAAAAATTTTATCTATAAAAACATTATTTGTATATATGAGATTTATGGATTACTAACATTTAAAGTTGTCGCTAAATTTACAAACAGAAGAAATTTGTATATACTTAATGTAATATTAATATATTCATGAAAATATTATCGATGGAAGAATTGGTGTGTAAATAATTCGTATATAAATAATTCATATGTAGATTTGTATATAGATTACATGGTGCAAAGAATATTCATCGATAAATTTGTTGAAAAACTATTTTTAATTAAAAAAATAATATTTTGTTTGGTATCTAAATTTGTTTGTATTTCTAATACTCATAGTTGAAATAAAGTTCAACATATAATGAAATAAAATTTTACTAAGATATCACCAATTTTGCTAATAAAATTTTACCAATATATAACCAAATTAAATCATGTTCATGCACATGACATAATCAATCAAGTTTGAATAACACATAATTTCATTTAAATTATAACAATGCATAATACAAAATCTAGTTAGAATAATATATAATCCAAATCAAGAGCTAATAATATTAATATAAAATCAAGTATTAACAACACATAATCCAAAATAAAGTTCTAAAAAAATACAATCCAAATCAAGTTTTAACAACTCATAATCTGCCTAATAATTTATCTTTTTATACGGTTCAATATAAGTTTTTTAGCAAGGCATTTAACTCTGGCAAAGTTTCCCAAGCTTGACCTCGATGAAAAGAATGTCATGTAAAATAAAGTTCCTGCAATATATCAAAGGTTAAAATATTATATATATGTAGATGAAATTAGATAATTATATTTCTCATCAAGTCAAACGATGAGAAATATCTGAATCTTCTCCCATTCATTTCCAAAATATGATAGAAAAAAGAGATAAAGGAAAATATTTGAACCAAATAGTAAGTCAAGGACAAAGGAAGTGAATTCTATCTCTGAATATACAAAATACCAATACATAATCTTATATAAACTACATTTCAAAATAAATAAAAAATAAGCCACAATACATATATCGCATTAATATTGCAAGTTGAGGACTTCTTACCAAAGGTTCACTTCTCATGGTTGCAACTACTGCAAGGGTTTTGTAATAGACTTTAATTAGCCCCAAAATTCAATTATATTCCCCAACCTTTTAGCTCACGATTCCCAAACGGGTTCAAATCGTGACATTCATTTCAAATCACGATTTCAGTTCACAGTTTCAATCCGCAATTCCTCCTAATCGCAATGGCTTTTACACGTTACAAGATTTCAATGATGATCTAAAGTGTAGATGTGGTTTGAGGATGATAACAAATAAAATTTTATTATATTACGAAAGAATGGTAACTGACAAAAAATGACTAAAAATTCAACCCCTAAAATTATAGAATTAGACATAAATGATAATCCTTTAGAGAAAAAAGGTGAAAGGAGAAGTTCAAGCACTTAACAATTCGAGTTGCAACATATAGAAGAATCGACTGATGCAACCAGATTCGAGAGGTCACATAATCATTGTCAAATTTGCTCACTATAGAGATGAAAATTTTATAAGCACATATTGTTGCTTCTTTGTAGGTTCCATTGATAATGATGAAGTTTGTACCTTTGAAAAAACAAAAGGAAACAAATAATGAGAGCTTGCAATGGATGCTAAAAATGAAAGCACTAAAAAATCAAACTTGGAGCCTTGTTCTCAAGCCAAAAAATGTGTAACATGTTTCTTGTAAATGGGTATACAAAATCAAAAGAAAAGCGGACGGGAGTGTTGAAAGATATAAAGTGCAGTTGGTGGCTCGAGGCTTCTCTCGAAAATATGGAGAAGACTATGGTTCAAGGCTTCTCTCAAAAATATGGAGAAGACTATGGAGAAAATTTTAGTCCTGTAACCAAGATGATTTTAGTTTGCATGGGATTGGCCTTAGCAATATTCCGTAATTGCAAATTATGGTAGCTTGATGTGAAAAATGCATTCTTATATGAGGAGTTGGATAAAGACATCTATATGGAGCAACCTCCAAGTTATGTTTCTAACTCTGATCCTAATTATATGTGTAAGCTTAAAAAGGCTCTCAACGGGCTCAAGTAAGCTCTATGGGCATGGTATGGTAAAATCTCTCAATATTTACAATTTTGTGGCTATCAAGCTTCGGATTCAAACTCTAGCTTATTTCTAAAAAAAAAATAAAGCTTATATCTAGTTGTGTTATTGTATGTGGATGATATGATAATAACAGGCAATGATGCAGTGGAAGTTGAAAAACCTCAAGATGAGCTTGACATCAGATTTGATATCAAGAAGTTGGAGAAGCTGCATCACTTTCTTGGCTTAGAGGTGACAAACTTGGTAAGTGGTATCTTTCTTTCTCAAGAAAGTTAAGTCAATAAGTTAGTTGAACGATTTAGGGTGAATCAAAGCAAAAGGTGTTCAACTCCACTGGAGGCAAACATTAAGTTAAGGCGTGAAGAAGGATTACTTTTGGTCAATCCACAACCTTAGCATGCTCTTGTCGGTAGTCTTCTATATTTAACTATCACAAGACCCAATATTGAAGTTTCAGCTGGTTTGGTTAGCAGTTTTATGCAGGCATCGAGAAAACCTCACATGGAAGCAGCAAAAAAGGTTGTGAAATATGTCAACTCAACGCTTGATACGGGGTTATTTTTCAAGAAGTTACCTCATCTCTAGTTGGTTTCACCGACATTGATTTTGGTGGAGACTTGGATGATCGGAGGTCCACTTCAGGATATGTATTTCTTAGTGGCGATACAAGTATTTCTTGGTGTAGCAACAAATAAAATTCAGTTTATTTGTCAATTATAGAGGCAGAGTACAAAGTTGTTGTTCTTGCTACTCAATAATGCATTTGGCTTCAAAGACTTGCCAATGATCTACATCATCCTGTAATTAAGTCAACTACACTTTTTGGAGATAATCAAAGTGATCTCAAGCTCACAAATAATCCAGTATTTCACGCAAGAACTAAGCATATTGAGATCAAACATTAGTTTATTAGAGAAAAGGTTCTTGGCAGCACTATCAACGCATTGGAAGTACAAAATGAGGAAAATATTGTCGATATTTTCACAAAGTCTCTTTCCAAGACTTCCTTCAAGTTTTTTTGTACGAACCTCGGGTTAATATCCAAAATTATCACTTGAAGGGAAGTGTTAAAAATAAATTTGATTTTTTGAATTATATTTAGAATATTATAAGTCTATATACTTCTACTAGAATATCTCTATACATTATTAGAGTACGTAGGAGGAATTTAGAATTATCTTCAATTAATTAGGAATCTAAAATGCTCTCTTGAATAGTATAAATAGAGCTAGCCTCTTGTCATTTGTTACAAGCGAATTGGTGAAACAAAAGTCCTCTAATAAAAGTTCTTTTTCTATAACCTTTTTCTTGAATCATTCTCTTCTTTTTTTTTAGGTTATTCTTCCTTTGCTTTGATTGTATTCTTTCACCCTTTGTTCGATCTTGAGTCTGCATACTTTCTTTATTTTCTATTGTTTTTTTTTTGTCTATTTTACAAAGATGACCAAGTGTCAAATAATACTTGAACGGGATTAGCCAGGAGAGGCTATGTTCCAAACAATAGTCAAAGAAATTAGTTAAGAGTGACCAGGAGTCCAAAAAATAATCAAATGGATTAACTAAGAGCGATTATATTCTTAAAGAATACTCAAAGGAGTTAGCTAGAAGTGACTACATTCTTAGAAAATACTTGAAGTGGTTCGCCAATAATGGTTACAAGCACAAAGGATATTGAATGGGTTAGTTAATAGTAGTTACGATCAGAAACAATACTAGCATGGGTTAGCAAGAGTGACTACAAGCCAAAATAATACTTGTTTTGTACTTTGTAACATTGATCGATAGTCTACTTTATCAAACTAACCAATATAAAAATATTTTATGTATTTCTCTTTTTCCTTATCTCTTTTATATTATTATGTTATTTATTATTTGTACTAATCAAATAAGAAGATTATTTACGAAGATGCAATTTGAAAAATGATTTTAAACAAGTGAATATGTTAAACTTAAAATTATGTTTGACGTATTTTCATTATACATGACACAATCTTAGTTAAAAAGTTATTAATAGATCATCTGTCTTATAAACTATCATTTAACTACGTAATATTTATAAAAATTTCAAAAAGTTATTAAACACAATTCAATTATTCCTTATTATATTTTTCTTGTTTTCTTATAATAATGAAAGTATGATATTTAATAATAATTAAATTAAATATGATACAAATTATTTTGTTAAATGTATGTGATAATCAATTAGAATTATCTTGTTAAAAGTATATTATAATAAATAGGTTATTTTAAAAGAGTAAATTTTGTATTATAATGAATTCAATTGTATTACTAAGATAAATTGTATCGTGGTTAATTTAATTTAAATTTAAAAACAAATTCTATCATAATTAATTTAATCACTGATAATTTGGGGTGGGGTGGGGGGATTGCATGAACAATATAAAAGAACAATTTTGTTGTGGTGGATTTTGTTGTGTCAATCTATATTGCACATGTTCTTTTGATTGTCAATTAAAAAAAAACGTCAAATTTTAAATTTTATAAAAAACAATATAAATGTTTATGTTTTCGTTGAGTTATTCTTTCGAAAAAAAAAATCAACAAACAACATAAATTACTGTATATTATTTTACCTATACGTAGCAAATAGTTTCTCCTGTTTATACGAAAATGTATTTTTGTAAAAGAAAAATAAGAAACAATTGGAATGTGAGAATATGAATACCCAGATATGTTGCCAACAATTTGGAGATGGTGCATTTACACGTCATAATGATATTTATAAAAGGTAAAATAAAAATTAATTAAAAAGACATAATGATATGTTAAACTTAAAGTTGTGTTTAACCTATTTTCATTAGACATGACACAATCTTAATTAAAAAGTCTTTAATAAATAATCTGTCATATAAAATTATCATTTGATTATGTAATATCATACAATATTTATAATTTTTTTTTTAAATTATTAAACACAATTTAACTATTTCTTCCTGTATATTTCTTGTTTTCTTATAATAATAATAATAATAAAACTATGAATAATAATAATTAAATTAAGTATCATACAAATTATCTTGTTAAAAGTATATCATAATCAATTAGAATTATCTTGTTAAAAGTATAGCGTAATAAATTAGGTTATTTTTAAAAGGGTAAATTTTGTAATATAATGAATTCAATTGTATTACTAGGATAAATTGTATCGTGGTTAATTAATTTAAATTTAAAAACAATTTCTATCATAATTAATTTAATCAATAATTAATTTAATCACTGATAATTTGGGAGTGGGGTGGGAGGATTGCATGTCGATTAGACAATATAAAAGAACAATTTTGTTGTGGTGTATTTTGTTGTTGGTGTGTCAATCTATATTGCACATGTTCTTTTGATTGTCAATTAAAAAAATGTCAAATTAACAAAATGAAACAAGCTTTTGTTATTTTAAATTTTATAAAAATCAATATAAATGAAACACGTTTTCGTTGAATTATTCTTTCAAAAAAAAGAATCAACAAACAACATAAATTACTGTATATTATTTTACATATACGCAGCAAATAGTTTCTCCTGTGTATAGGAAAATGTATTGTCCCTAATGTTTTTGTAAAAGAAAAATAAGAAGCAATTGGAATGTGAGAATATGAATAGCCGGATATGTTGGCAACAATTTGGAGATGGTCCATTTACACGTCATAATGATGTTTAAAAAAGGTAAAAGAAGAATTAAAATAAAATTGCAGTATATTTATGGAAAATAAAGTTTAACCACGCTCACACGTGTTTCATCACTACCGAGAGAATCGGAAGGAACGGAGCACGACCAGGTCCGTGCTGGGAATCTGAGTTGTTTTTTGTTTTTGTTTTGTTATTTTTTATTAAAGAAAATATTTTTAAAATAGCAACTTACGAAAAAGTTGAATAACGCTTTGAATATTGGTTTTCAAAGCTTTGAAAATAACGCGGGGCACAAAACGAGAAAAAAAAAAGAAAGAAAAGAAAATTGGTTGATAATGGTAAGTAAAGAGAGTGATACTTTATTTATTTGTTTTTTTATCCAGATAGAGGTGGGGCCCACACAGAGCGCACGTGGGGAGGAGATAATGGATGAAGTGGGAAAAGGGTTACAATAATTTGATGGGGCCCACTTGTCTCCACACGCTCCCACTTTTCTGTCTCTTACACGCGCCTTCTTGCTTCGGGTCCCACGTGTGGACGAGTACCATCCTCAACAACTTTTAAACTAAACTAATAGTTGTACTATATACTTTTTAATTATTTAAACTAAACCAAATTATTTTTAACTATTTTCTTTAGTAAAAACTCATCTTAAACATAATACAACACCAAACACGATCTCAATTCTTTAATCCTTACTACAATTGAAAACAAATCGATTTAATGGAATCTGTGTAAGTTTGACCATTGACTTCGCAATAAAGTAGCACGATGACTATGCTTTATTTCAGAAGCTCTCTATTATTAGGGTATTTTAGGATTTTAATAACATAGGAGTATTTCAAGGACTAGTTTTACTAAAGACAGTAAATAAATAGTAATAAAAGCATTAATTAAAAATAAATCGATTTAATTTTTCTTTTAATCTCTTATTGATATATTCCTCATTTAAATAATATTTACCCCATTTGTGACTAATTTCTAACAGCATTGAGTGATATTATAACAAACATATTTAGTATAACAAACATGATATTATAAAAACAAATAAGCACTAACTTAGATTTTTAATACTGTTTTTCTTATTATAACTTATCACAATGTATTAAATGATTGTATCTTTTTACAAAGTTGTGTTGTTTTATTCATTATTTTTATTTTTATATTTTAAAAAATATATTTTTATTGATGTAATAGTTTTTTTTGTGTGGCGAAAAAATCGGGTAATATAAGTACACTTTTATAATTGATTATTTTAAAAAATATTTAATTAATACTAAAAAATTATATAATATTAAATTAAAAAATTATATCAGTGATTAAGATAAGATATTATTATTGACGTGAAAAAATTGAGTGAAATAAGAAAAACTATACTTAATTTTCAATATCTTTTAAAAAGTATTGTTTTAATTATAGCTAAAATGTTAAAATATAAATTTATGTCGATCTATTTCATGGTACTAAGGAAAAAAAGTTAACTTATTAGTTCAGTACAAGAAAAAAGTTATTTAGAGACAAATTTTTAGCTATCAAATAAAATGGTTGCTAATTGTGATCAAAATAGTCACCAAATTAAATTTTGTCTGCTAAATAACTATAAAATATAAGTAATAATTGAATTTAGTGACCAATTAGGTTAAGATAATTGGTATCTAACATTAGCTACCAAGATTTTAGTGACTTATGCTATTAGATTCTAAATTGGTATCCAATTAAGTTAGAGACTAATTAAGAATCTAGTGAAATTGGTCACTAAAACCTTGATAGCTAAGGGTAGATACCAATTATCTTGACTTAATTGGTCACTAAATTCAATCATTACTTCTATTTTATAGTTATTTAGCAACTAAAATCTAATTTGATAACTATTTTGGTTACAATTAGCAATCATTTCATTTGGTAGCTAAAAATTGATCTTTAAATAACTTTTTTTTATAGTGGTTCGAACAACACCTAAGGAGTAAAAAGGGTCAAAGACTTAGTGAATCTATCACACATTATTTTGGTACAAATTGTTAGTGTACATTCAATTTCAGTTTTTTTTCCTCTAAATAATACAAACAAGTCTTTTTATGTGAAAAATGTATTCGTGCAATTAGTAATAATTAGAACATGAACATGGTTTTCATCAACAACTATATCTTTACTAAGTATGCAACAAGAAGAATCAAAAAAAGTTGAGGAGATTCTTTGAATTCGTGCTATAACTTTTAAATCTCAAACACTTTGATTTTATATATGCTATAATTAACAAGCTAAAATTTCATACACATTGTTATTGTAAAACTTTGGTAGTTTGTATGTTGTACATCCTTCCTCTCTAGACTTGTCTTATAAACCTTTATACGTGGTTTGTGGAAGATTATGGATTTTCAATATTAAAAAAATACTTGGATTTATTGATATTTAGATAAAGATCACAATGTTGTAAGAAAATAGTAAAAATACCTTGCTGCAACAAAATTTCTTTTATAGAAAATCTTTAAAAGAAAAGGACTGAAAATAGTCTCAAATAGAAAAAACGGTATAGTATATATATATATATATATATATATATATATATATATATATATATATATATATATAAAATATATTTTTTTTTTTTTTTTTATT
>Ga0209489_103577_pt1 | contig 30063 bp, 15 predicted proteins | sample SiratrowhiteBW_FD_187527 | JGI IMG/M metagenome (GOLD analysis project Ga0209489, IMG submission 187527) | Root nodule microbial communities of legume samples collected from California, USA - Siratro white BW (SPAdes) (version 2) | ecosystem: Host-associated > Plants > Roots > Nodule | place...
TTTGTTTACATTTGCGTAGTTAGCAAAAAAACAAGTTTTAGGATAGAACAATGAACAAATAAATAAATTTGATTAGTTTGAAGTTATAAGTTATGCCGAATGAAAATGGAGTTTAATTTATATATTATCAATGCATATATTTTTTACACAAACATTGATTTAATTACTTTGCAATGAAAATAGACGCGATAATAAGTTTTTTTATTGAATATCTATACAATATAAAAAATAAAAGTATAAGAATTAAACTTGTTAAAGTAATTCCCTAAAAATACTCATACAAAAAATATCTCTTTAACCTTAATTAACTAGATTCTTATCCCTTAAATAATGTTTATAAATTCTTATCCATTACAACTTTCAATAAAGAATTTATATTTTAAAGCAAACATAATTTTTTTACTGTATTTATAAAAAAAATAATATAATCGTATTTAAGGTTACGGCTTCTATTTTTTATTTATTTTAAAATGTTAAAACTATGTTTTAAAACATGATTTTAACTGAAGTTGTTTTAAGAAATGATTTCAATATTTTAAAAAATAAAAATTAGACATTGTAATCTTAAATGCAACTTCTAATATTTAAAAGAAATCTACATTTTAAAACACGGTTTCTTTGTTGAAAATATGTGTTTTAAAACATAATTTATCGATATTCATTGATTGATTTCAAATCAATCCACTTTTACAAAATATTTAAATACACTCTCTTAGAGTAAGTCACGTAGGGATAAATTACTTTAAATTCGTAATAAAAAAAAATTTCAAAATGTAGAAAATCTATTCTATAATGAATGGTAAGTGACCTAACAATGGAACGAAACACCCTTCACATAATACTATATAATGAGATAACCCTACAACCTAAACCATAAATTAATTTGTCCATGCCTATAAATATCAATTGCTATAATAATTAAAAGTGAGAAAAGAAAGATAACAAACTACTCATAACGTGTTGCATAAAGTTTTAGCATGAACAAGCTACAGATAATGTGTTGGAGAAAGCATGCACGTGATAAACTTTTTTTCATTCTAAAAATAATTTGTGATTTTAAATTTGTTAGAAACTTTTCTTTATAATATTTAAAATTTTAATCGCTGCCGGTACTTATTTTCTATACTGTAATACAATTTGGAAAATAAATTAGAGTTTAATTAATTATCTAAATATACATTTCAAATATTAATTTTGAGAAAGAGTATTCTTAAGGAACACGAAACGCAGAGAGAAGAGAAGGCCCATGTCAATGAAAAATTGTTGGTTATTGGGCCATTTAATGTGTCCAAATCATGAACAACTCCTATTGCCTTTCACACTGATTGGATAAATATTTGTAAAATTATTTTGATAAAATAAGCTGTATATTTTTATTCTTAAAATAAGATAATTATAAATTTCATTTACTAAAAAGTTATTAGCATTAATTCCCCGCAAAATTCATTTTAAACAGCATTAATTTTCAAATATAATAATAAACATGTAAATGTTTAATTAAATCGCATTAGATTATATTTAAACACAGATTTAGATCATTCTACATGAATGGTGTAAACAGGTATTTTTTTTTTCTATTTAGAATAACAAAAGCAAAAGCTAAATTGTAATGTAAATTTTACGAGGAAGACCCAATGAATGTATCAAAGCCCAATTAATGTGTTATCCTCTCATGTTTCTATCCTAATGTCGTGTAATACTTAAAACAATTTTAATGTAAAAGTCTTATAAGATCTTCTTTGTTTTATTAAGTTTAACCATTTTAAAATATTTTTAAGACTCTCTAGCAAATTTAAGATTTTGTTAAATTTATTTTTTTACAACTTTTTATCTGTACTTTAACCTTTTATAACTTTAAAATTTAAATTAATTATAATAAATGAATATTTTTTATTTTTAAGATTTCATGTTATATAAAACATTCAAATATTAAATTTAGACTTCATTATATCACATCACTGTATTTCAATGAAACTTTTGTTAAATAATTTTTTATGTTTCATTTCCTGGCAATAATTCATTCTACGGTTGAAAGCAATAAAAAGATAACTTCAGTTAAGTGAAGGAAACAAAAAACTAATTTTAAGTCCCCATATTACTGAAGGTTATTTGAAAAAAAAAATATATATATAATTTATTACCGAATTTAGTGTTAATTAACTGAATCAACAAACTTTTTAATAAATATAAATTAATTGGAAGAGTAATGTAGTTTAGGTCAAAAGTTGTAGTTAACTCAGAAAATTCTCAATGCTAACAATGGTTACCAGATGTAGTTAATTTCACTCAGACTTAGATTCAGACAATGTGTTTAAGCTCTGTGGTGTAATTCAGAGCTTGATTAATACAATTGAACAAAGAAAAAGATGAATTTCTTATACCATATACCATCTCTTAACCTATATTAGGTTTGATAACTCCACTATAAAACTTTTATGTTTCTTATCCCACTTGTGAAAGGGTTGATCATTAATATTGGTTTTTCATGTAAATACGTGTAGAGTTTTCACAAGAAAAAAAAATTATTGGTTGCACTTTTATTACTTTATTTTGAATGATTGAACGGTGGAAATTATTACTGCTAGATAAATTCTGAAATCCACAATAAAGAAAGTATGCGAAATGATTTGTTGAAATTATGATACATCAATGATTATCAAATCGGTGGACATAGTATAGGGCCTTCATGTTGCAAAATTTGTCTGTGTTTGTGATTGTGAATTAGCATCCAAACATTACCTACCAGCCAACTAGGTCCTTTTGACTCAACATTCCACAATGATTTCTTCTTATTCATTAGTTGAAGTCTAACTATTTTATAGAGAACTAAGATTTGAGTTGACCTATAAACATTCCCAACTATAACCTGCTTCTTATCACAAAGAGCCTATTTATTTTGGGAGGTTCAGATGAATAGGGCATCCACACTTCTTTATCCCACATTTTTACCCTTAACTCTTGCACACTTAAAATACAATTTTTTTAATAAACAATGAATCAATAAAAAAAATTATTATTGATATAACTTTTGTTATTGGATATTCAAACAAGATGAATGAATAGGATCTGAATGAATTGACCTATTTCAAATTATTAGAATTCTTTTTTTTTTTTTTAAGTTTAGATTAGATAAGAATACTTGGAAGGACACTATTATGCTTAAATAAGAATGGATATAAGTTAAAATGTATAAAAATAATAATCATACTTATAGATACACTTCTTTTATTTATATGAATAATTATCAACTTAATCACTGTTCATAAAGATCCACAATTATAGTATGATTAATGATATCATTTTATATTAATCACTTAAATTGGTATTGATTTTATACTGTCACATCATCTTTAAGTTTTTTGAATTGTCGTGTTATCTTTAAATTTTTTGAGTTGTGTTAAGATTTAGACTTCTTAAATTGTTTTTAAATAATATATTTGTTGATCAGTATTGAATGAATCAAAAATTAAACAAAAAAAATTGTGAAACAAAAAATAGATTAAGTAAAGTAAAATTTAAATTTAATTATTATAAAATTAAACAAAAAATAGTGAAACAATAATGTGGGTGAATCAACTTTATAAAATTGAACAAAAGTTATTGAAAGAATGTATTTGCACACATGTTTATACATTAAAATGAAGAGGAAATTAAATAATGTTCAAGTGGTGATGGTCTAACGTGGAGCTTGCAGCTGAAAGGGGCCATGTAGTGAAGCTCCATTGAGGTCCAATTTGAAATGACACATCAGAAGGTGCATTGGGAAATTGTACATCCAAAGCCCAATGAGATATTTTCTAAAAGAAATGATTTTGACAGAGAAAATGTGAGCCATTAAAGTTTAGCAATGTGACAAGTGAGAAAGTGATAGGTAGGAGATGACAGGTTAAACTTAAGTGTAACGATTTGATCTCTATCCATTTTCTTTTCAAAATTCTTGAGGCCTCAATCAACCTACTTGGAAAAGACCTTGAAGCAAGTGTGTTGTTAGTGACAAATGCACCCATATGTTTAACATGGACATTAAACACCGTGTGAAAATATGATTGAGTTTTCGTTTTTGCATTGGCATTATTAAAATTTTGTGAACAGATTTTAGGGTATGGGTGTTATTCTTCCTGTCTTTTCTCAATGGGAAGAAAGTAGTGTTGACATCCCACTACACCATCCATTCTTCTCTTTCTTCTGTCTTATTTATCTCTACCCTTTTAATACTAAAATATTAGAACCACCATGCATCACTCAACTTTCTTTCAAACTTTTAACTAATAATGCTTTTAACTCTTCGTACAAAATTTATATTTCACTGTGAATAGTCGAGATGCACTCAACCAAAAACATACACATGTTGAGACATATTTGGTTGTCTCTCTGACTGGGTATTATTTGTGTTTGTACGTATAATTTTTTCAAATTAACAATCTTTAAATTTGTAGTTATAATAGTTAGTGTTGTTGTTATTATTATTTAAGTTATTACTTTTTAAAAAGATAGTTTTTAAATCTAATTTAATCTCATAAAATAGATTTATATATAAAATTTATACTTATTTATATATTATAAATTAATTTTATTGTTTTATATCCGATATATAAATGTATAATAGCAATCCAATAACAAGTGTCATAAAGATTCATAAAAAGAATATTACATAGGTTCTAACACCATCTTAAAAAATAAACTCTTAAACATAATTTAATTTTATAAAAAAAAATTATACCCACTTATTTATTATTAATTAATCTTATCATATCCCTAAAAATCAGATAACATGTTTTTGGTACTTAGAAGGACATAATAATTGTTGTCTCTTGTGTTTATAAGAAGTATTTAGTAAAATATCAGAATGATGAATTTCAATAGTATTCCAATTTATTATACACACATTTTTTCTATTAGCCGAAAGACTTTTTTGGTGAGTACTTAACATAACTGGATATATAAATTTAAATTTGAAACGGGTGATGAACAGTGTGTTTACTATTGGTTGCAATTTTTTTTATAGCTGTGTTCAACTTATATTATGAATGAATATTACAGGGAAAGTTCTGCAATTTTTTTAAAAGAAAATAATTTTTTTAGAACAGCATGGCAAGAGAGTCAAAATGAATGAGTGAAGTGAGTGGGAGAGACTGTTAATGGTGTTGAAAAGAGCCCACAAAGCTCTAGAAAAGGGCCTTATTGGGCCATACCTAGTTTGGGTGTACACTGTTTATTGGGAAGGTTCAGCTTTCCATCTAAGCACAAGCCCCACTCCTATTGTCCCAAAACACCACATCATTAGATAGATACTATTTCTTCCTTTAGGCCGGTGCTACAAGATTCTTTTCTTTTCTCCTCTTCTTCAACGCCTTCTCATTACAAACAAACCCTAACTCTTCATAAAGCTCTTTCATTTACATACTCAATCATGCTCCAATACCATAGCTCAATCAATTCACGTACCCTTCATTTCTTCAAGATAAAATTGAAAAAAAAAAACCCACTTGCAATTGATTTGCTAGTATGAATCAAGAATATTGTTTGACCTTTTGATGTAACATGTGATGAAAAGTCAACCCATATAGAGGGTGTAAACACACTTTGCCTAATGCTTTTTCAACCAAATGTTTATACTATGCTATTGAATGACTATTATCAAAATTATACTATATTATTATAACATTAAATAAAAAAATATTAAGATAGTTTAGGATTTGAAGTTTAGAATTTAAACAGATTTTATGACTTTTAATTAATAAATAACTTAGGAGGTTGTCATATCAAAGGCTAAGAATTATAGAACAATGATTGCTAAAGTATAAATGTTTACGGGATAACATTTTCATTTAAGACTTCTTTTTTACTATTTACAACAAAGTCAACTTAGTTAATTATGAATAATAAATCAGGATTGATGTGAAAGTTTTTGGGTAAACCATTCCTGCAAAATGCTTCAATTGGTATTACTAGGGTTGACTTGTCTCAATATGTAGAAGTTGAAGCATAAAAATAAATAAAAAAGATATAAACTTTATTAGAGTCTTTTCAATCAACACAAAACCATATAGGTTTTGTATCATCATTGAAAATATATTGGTCTACATATTCTTACTAGGTAATAAACCTAGTCATCATTTGATGCAATGCTGAAAGGTTCAGTGATTAATGCATGTAACTGTGAAAAAGAAGGAACACTACCAACTTAAAATCAACTTGGTATAATAATACAAAAAATGACAAATCATGTTGAAAACTTGAGAAGTAAAAGAACTAATATCTCACTTGGTAAGAATAATAATAAGTTATATCTATTTGTAGATTTATGAACAAGAGAAAACAAGTTGTAATGCTATGAGCTAGGTCATAATCTACATGAGATGATATGAAATGAGGTAAATGTGCAAAATAAATGGTGAATCCAAGTTGCCTGTGGTCTACGGAAGTAGTGAGTTAGAGGAAAAAAGATTATGTGCAGATGCAGAACGTGTTGTGGGGACCAAAAAATGGTGACAAAGATGTTTCATCGAGGTTAGTGTAACATGGATGGAACCCTCCAAATGCAATCAATTGCTCTTTGGGATCAACATTGTTCCCGAACTACCCACCCAAATTCTAGTTTGGGTTCGATCTGGTTATTGTCCCACATCGATTCACGCTCACCTATTTCTCTTAGTTACTTTTGGTAGCAATCAGTTCATGCAACTCTCTGTTTGTGCATTCATTCAAGTCTAGGTGCCAAATCCTTTTATGCTTTTGTTCAAACAACTATAGATGCTAATGCTTTTGTTCAAACAACTATAGATGCTACTTTATTGTGGACGATTCCATTGGACCTACCTTCATTAAAAAAGCCTATGCACTGGTCCATCACCATTTGTGTTCGCACTCGAGTTTACTAGAAACAACTGTTTCCATATGCAAATCGTAAGAAATGTGTCAGTTTAGCATTTAATGAGACATCAATTAGTACAGGAAGAACCCCAAGTTGGTGCCTTTATTCAGAATTGAGAGTGTACCTTATTGTGATACTCCTCACATTGAAATAAAATACTGAAATGTGTAAAGGGTATTAATGTCTTCAATTGAAGTTGATAAGTGGAATACAGGTTTATTATTGTGTGTAGAAGATGGAGGTTGCTTCAATTCGGGTCCAATGGTGGATGGGTACCTACGAAAACAGTAAATGGGGATGCAGATAGAAAATAAGAAAAGTTTGTTTTCACAAAGGTCAAGTGTAGCACTACCAGAGACAGAGTGTAAGTTACTGTAGTGTAGTACAATCACTATAGTATATCACATTGGAAAAATTAAATTTAAAACCAGTTCAAATATGTTAAATTATATATATATATATTTTATTCTTTGTAAAAGATTCTTTGTATTTAAGTGACTTCTAGCATTTATGTTTTATTTGGTTGATGAAGTGAATTTAAGTGGACTTGAGATAAAAATATGTAAAAAGTTAGATTGGTTGGATGAAAAAATGGATGATGAAAAAATAATGAAAAATTTAGAAAAATATGTAAGTATATGATATGGTAGATGTAGTTAATAAAATAATTTTTTAATAAATAAAATTATAATTAAAATTAATTTAAAATGAAATATAATTTTTTAAGTATAATTAATAATTTATTATTTAAATATTAATAATATTTTATTATTTCTTATTTATAATTTTATTAAAATTATTATTATATTAATTATTATTATTTACAATTAATTATATAAGTAAATATAATAAAAGATGACTTGCTAAAAAACTTTTCTCAGAAACTCATTTTTAATTCATTCTTTATTCATGAAAATTCCAACTTTCTTTACAAATCTGTGCTGTTTGAGTTTCTATGGATAGAAACAAACACATCCTTAAAAATTATTTTGAAAATGTACATCTTTAATTATGAGTGTATTATGTTATTTATAGAGAAAATTCAAAATATTTTTAATGTGAAATGGAGCTTTCACATTTTCTCAATTATGAGTTTATGATGTTGATTAATATTAATAACATTTAAATTTCAATTATCTTTTTAACTATCCATCATATACTCAATTAAATAAATACCTTAATAGGTACATGATCCAGATTTTTTCATCTTTTACTTAGATAACTTCAATTAGAACATTTTTTAAAAGATGAAAAAACTTCTATTAGACGTGATTTAAGATCTTAAATTGATAAGAAAAGATTCAAGGAGCTTAATCCAAGTTTTGCCTTGGAAGTTATTGGGCCTCAAAAATATAATAGAGAAAGTATAATTCCAATGTCAGCCTAATACGCTGTGGACTGCCTTAATTAATCACAGTTTATGAATATCTCTTCAAAATATATTCAATAATTTACCAAAAGTAGTTTAGTGTAACAATATTGCATAGTATGTCCTAGAAAGTTGTTCTACTATAATAAATAAATACTTTCTTAAGTTTTTCAGATGACTTTCTCATTTTGATAACAACATGCACCAAAATACTAGATTGCTAGTTGTATAAAGCTGCACATTGCTAGATATTTATAGTGTTATTCATTTCCCAATGATGATGGTGAAGAAAATTTTAACATTCAATCTCAGTGAAGAAGTTCTAAATCTCCCCTAACAACCTAAAACTAGGTACCTTTGTCTATGCCTAACGATGATTAAGAACCTAACTAAATATCTGAACTCACTTAATCAATATTCAGATAGCTATTGTGTATCATTGAATTGCAATTTGGTTTGGTTTAAAGCTTGTAAAAGCACTTTAGGTCTCGTGTTTTTCTTTATAAAATTGAAAGTTTAGGTAAAACTTTAATATACAGTATTATAAAAATATAGTTACTAATATTTTTTACATCATCAGTATAAAAACATTTTCATAATTTTTTAATATTTTATAAGTTTTATATATTGATTTTATAATAACTAGTATAGAAATTACGGTTGATATAAACGATATACAATAATAGTTTCTATATCATTTACCATAAATTCGATGTGAAAAGATGTTTAAAACATTTTATGACAATTTGTGCTTTGGAGGGTCTTTTCTATTATATTTTGCATCTTACTCACTCATTATCATAATGTGGGAGATTGTGTTTTGCTAAAATAATCAAATTATATATGTATTATAGGTTTAAATATGTTATTAAATTTAGGTAATATTATTAAATTTGATAATACATTATAAACTATATATTTCAAATTATTTCATGTTAAGTTTATGTTTTATATTAAGATTAAGATCCAAATTGGGTTTGAGGTTGATTATATAATGTGAGTGAAATTGTTTGATAAGTTGGTCGTCATTGTGGTATTTAGTTTGTAAGAAAAACAGAAGAGACATTGTTGAATTTTGATGAGAAATGTTTATCCTAATTTTTAAACTTATATGTTGTTAGAGATTAATTATTATATATTGAAGTTATAACTCATGAGTGAACCTTATATTTAATCTGACTTTCTTTTATGTTGTATGGTTGAATATAAATTTAAATTGTTGGAAATTTTAAGATGAGAAACTAGATTTATTGACTACGCGAATTAATTAAGTAAAAAAAAAATATTGTTATGAATGAGATAAATGTACATGCATGGTACAAGTCATTCTCTCCCAGGTAAATTAAAAAAAAATAATTAAAATTAGTTAAATGTAAGTCATATAATGTCTGAATAATATGATAACGCAAGTGGGATCATTTTTTAAAATAAGTGTTGAAATTATTGTATTCAATTATTATTATGATCATGTTGTAACTTATACAACTATTTGTCTTTTTAATTAAATGTTCTAATTATTGATTTTCATTTGCAATGATATTTTGTCACTTTTCAGTCATCATTTTTTTTTCTTCAAAATAAGTAGAAAACACAAAAATAAAATTAACAAAGCTACAAGAATTATGATGGATATAATTAATTTTTATTTCATATGATCAAAAATATAATAGGTATGTCTTTTAAAAAAAGTAACACTATACTTTATTTTAGTGTGCTAGATTACATTACAAATTATTGAGATAATTAATTAAAATAACTTTTATTATTATTTTGGCATATTATACATTATCACATTACTTCATAATTTATCTCATTTTGTAAGTATATAGAGAAAAATAATCATTATTTATAGAGACAATTGAAGAAATTAAAAATAAACAAGTAACACATTTTTTTTAAAAAAAAAAAACAGATTAAAACATATAGTACTTTTAGAATTTTTTCAACTTAAAATAGCATTAGAAATTTTAAATTATTTCAAAATGCATATAATGTAATTATTTAATTGTTTTAATGATTGTTTCAAATTTTAAATTATATTTTGATTGATACTATTGTTTTTTTACAAATAAGAATACTTCCAAAAGAGATGACATTAAAATTTTTACTTTGTATGACTATATTAAAAAATAAATTAAACTCTTTTCACATGTAATGTTTTCTTTTTGTATGTATTTATGAGTATAAAAATAGTGTTTATAATAAAATATGTCATTTTAAAATATTTAAATATTAGAGTCATTTCAAATAATTTTAAGCATGTGAAAACTCGAAATTCAATCTATAAAATCAAAAGTTATGGACATTCCTTCAAGTTTAATCGAGGAAAAAATTCCGAATTATTATAAATATAAAAAAAAATTATATATATATATATATATATATATATATATATATATGTATTATTTTAGACCCATAAAATGTTAAAATTTTGCTGAACTTTGGCACTGTTCATGAGAGTGTAACATGTAAGGGACATCCAAAAATAATTAATCACAGCAAGTGGTGGGGTCAAATTCTAGTTGGGTACCCTTTTACAACCCATTGGAATATATATTATTGAACTAAGTTACATCTCCTTAATTAAGAGTGGAATAAATGAAATAGTAATTAAGATTTGTTTCTTGTGTGAAAGTATTAAAAATTTGCCCTAAAGTTGGTAACATGTGATGACTGAGTTAGAATGTGAAATGACTTGAGAGTTTCTGACTCAGTCTTTATGTTATGGGTATCCTCTGCCTTTTTGTCTCCTTCTTCTCCTATTTATTTGCAAGCAGTCACGAGAACCAAAAACCAAAAAATATCTTCATTTTCAACACACACAAAATGTTACTATGTTGTTAAATACATGTAGAACAATTCCTTATTGAGACCAAGAAATTAAATAGATTACAAAGTTAATTAAAACTATTGTGGGTAGTAAATACTTAATTGTTTATGTTTATGACATAAATATATGAATTGAAATAGAATTTAGTCTTAAATAATGGTCCCTAATAAACTATAAATCATTGTTGTATAATTAAAGTTTATAATGAATAAATATATTTTAAATGTGCAATTTTACTAATCAAACAAATGGGAGATTCATCATAATACAACTAACATTCATAATAAAAATATTAATTAATCCAGCGCTCTTTATTTTTATATTAAAATTAATAAAATATATGTTTCTTATAATTAACATTTTTTATTATTTATCTTTTACAAAATTTGATGTAAATCATCAAACCATCAAAGTTGGTTTACGACAAATTTTGTAATAGTTGAATTATTAAAAAAATATTATATATAAACTATTGATATTATGTAGTGTAAGTTACCTAACATTGTCATTTATTTATTATTTATTTATATATAATATAATATAGTACCAATTTATAATAAATTGTATTTTCTGATATAAATTCCGTACTCTTTTCTTTATTATTTATGATAAGCATGTAATATATATATATATATATATATATATATATATATATATATATATATATATATATATTAAACCATTTTTGGTTATTAGTAAGGGATAAATAGAGAAAATATTATGGGTGTGTAATTAAAAGAGAAGATTTCGGAAAATGATAAACTAGATACACTTTGATTTTCGGAGAAATTTTGAAAAAAAATAGTTAGATAGGTTTTTCAACAGAAAATAATTATTAAGAATTTCGTGCTAATAATAAGATTATTAGACAGTAAAATTTTCTTTAGAGAGATGAAGATTATTTAGATAATTTTTTTTATTTGGTAGAAATTTGGAAGAAAATCTACTAAGGCAAAGACCTAGTAACTGTGAAATGGATGAAAGAAATCGAGATTATGAGTAGTAATTTAACAAGCAAAGAAACATAAACATATTTCTCGTTAATTCAGAGTTTTTACCTAATTCTGATTCCCACCCTCTGAGTTCAGAGACTAACACAGTGTGAAGGTCAACGAATGATTACGTCAGCCTCCACGTCACTCACACCTTCACTAATCACAAATTTTAAATTGTGTAATAATTTCTTCTGTCACAGTGTGCTTAATTCACAAGTGTTTAAATGGAACACATTTGCACTGACTCAACCATTTCTCTTCTTCTCTTCATTTCTCATCAGCAACAAAAACTCTTTGATTCCACCATGTTTGAACACTCTTCTACCACTGCATCACCCTCTTCTCTCTTCCCTCAACTCACCCAATTCGACACCCTCTCCCAGCTCAACCACTCTGACACCGGTTACTGCTACTACAACAACAGTAGCAGTAACTGTAGCAGTGGCTATAGCAGCTATGGTGGCTCTCCCACTTCTGTGCCCACTCCCAACTTTATGCAGAGGAGTGTCAGCAGTAATTCCTTCACCTACAACAACAATGGCACCCACCACCCTCTTTCTGCTCTCTTCGCCGAATTGCTAGACTCCCATGATGCTCCTGTTAGGAGAGTTTGCAGCACCGGTGATCTCCAGGTACACCTTCATACATTTTTTTTTCTTCTTCATTTCATGCACTCACTCACATGTTGTGCAGATCAAGAATCTTTGCAAACTGGTTAAATTACAACAATATCGTAACTTTGTGAAGAATCTTGCTCTGTGTGTAAACTGGTTGAATAATAACTCTCTGGGCGATTGAAAAGCCGAAAAATTGCAGACTTTAAAAAAATTCAATTTTGATGTCACCCCACGCCATATCTTGTATACCCTTTTACTGTTTCAGTTTCAAATCTTCTTTTCAGCTTAAAGTTATTGTACGGTTTGTTTATGAATAGTCAAATTCTGCAAGACACTGGTTTAACAATCTAATTGCGTGAATAGACAAAGCTTAACTGTGAATGAAAGGAATTGATTTAATGTATCAAAGAATAGAAGACTAGTGAGGTTCGTTAGTTCATCGTATCCTGTATCCTATGTGGCTATGTTCAATTTACATGTTTTTTTTTTAATTTTATTGACATGGAATGTGTTGTTCAGGGGATTAATGGAACTCAACATAATCACCTCTCGGATAGTCCGTTATCAAGCGAAAGCAGTATGATCATAGAAGGTATGAACAGAGCCTGTAGATATAGCCCAGAGGAGAAGAAGGTGAGAATTGAGCGATACAGAAGCAAGAGGAACCAGAGGAATTTCAACAAGAAAATTAAGGTTCACTATTTTTTCAAATGTTTTGACTTACAATCACTATGTCTATTATATTTATGTACTTACAGTAGCTTTCAATGTTTTACTGTTGTGAATAAAGTCCTACATGGGTTTCATTTATTAAACTTTTATGCACTAATGTATATTCCAAAAGAATCACAAACTTTTAGTAGCTTTCTATGTTTCACTGTTGGGAATAAAGTCCTGTGCTGCATCAACTAAAAATATATATTCCAAAAGGACCACAAATAATGGACGAAACTGTGTTTGGCTTATTGATCTATGATTAAAAATAAAATCATGTCCAAGGTTGAATTAAAAGTTAAGAGACACAGTTAAAAGATAATCCATTTGGCAAAATCCTGATTCAGAAAAGAAGTGAGACATTTTCTATATAACAGGACAAGAATTTGACAATTTGTTCCCCATATAAATATCTGTATTAAAAAATCTCATTTCTAATCGATATTAGATCTCTACAACATGTATTCTTTATATTACAATTCAATTATAAAGTGTAATGTTATAATGTTAACTTTATCTTCTTTTGGCATGGAATCAGTATGCTTGCAGGAAAACATTGGCAGACAGCAGGCCACGCATCAGAGGGAGGTTTGCAAGGAATGATGAAATTGACAAGAGCACTTCAATTCAGTGGAGCCAAGCTGGTGGAGATGAAGAGGATGAAGAAGATGAGAATTGGTTCACCATGTTAGATTCCTTAGTTGCTGCAAATTTTGCTCAGGAGTCTCAAGGCAGTTGTTCCTCCCATGGTGTATTCTATTAGAATAATTGCATATTTGATTATAACCCAGTTGTTTTTCAGTTTGTTTTCCATGTTCAAAGTATTGTGGTGCACTTTATTTAGTTTAGATCAAAGTAGTAATGTAAATATAGTTGTCTGAGTCCTCAATGCAATTCTTCTAATCTAGGGTGATGTTTTTGAGTGCCCTGTAACTTTTTTATAGGATTCAGCAGCAATGTATTATTGGATGAAAACTTTGGCAATAGTTGTTGTACTTGTGGTTAAAATCTGCAGCATGTATTATCACATCCCTTTTCTTGAACCACTTGCTTGAAAAGATAACAGAAAGTGACCATCACTTGCATTGCATCTGGGGGGATGTACCTATCACTTTTTTCTCACTGCACAGAACAACAATGCAAACCCAATGAAGCAGTAGTTTTAGGTTCAGAATTATTCATGGCCGTGCAAACTTCTCATATATTTCAAATCTAATCATTATTAGTCTAAATTATTTGGTGATAAACTCTATTAATTGAACAAACTTGAGGAAGGATTAAACACAGTATTCAATCATCACAACATAGACAATGTGATATCTAATAACCAAACTCTTCTTGATATGTAGAAGACATCAAATTTTTCCATAATATTTCATACTTCACTACAAGTATTTGAAAAGAAAGAACTTAAAGAGTGATTAAAGTAAATATTTTTATTGACTTATTCTAATAGATGAACCCAAATCTTGGTCATCCTTAGCAAGAACAGGAGCAAGATTGATGTGGCATGTTGGCATATCTAAATAAATGTTGGGGTGTTAATGCTCCGAAAAGGACTAAAGAGTCAAAAAGGTTGAAGAATAACACAACATAAGGCATAAGCAATGTCCTTTGAAGAAGGTTCCAGCTTTTGAACAAGGCACTTTCGCTGAAATGGTCAAGCCATGGGTCAAAATCACTTCCACGTGACATGCTTCCTGCATTTGTGGTCAAAGACACAACACATTCGTAACAATCTTAATGGGATTCAAAGATTATCATTAACCCACCACCTATCCTCCAAAACATAACTTCAATTCAAATAAAAGTAATCTTAATTTATTTTATTAAATAAATTGGAACATCATTGCATACTAAGTACAACATTGTTATTCATAATAAGATGTATTGTTTGTGTGATTTGCATAGCAAACACAATATGCATATGAAATCATGTTCTCTTGTTTTTAACGAGAGTTTCAACTGTTTGAGAGTATTACGTGTGTTTTTTTCTAGATGAAGTTGAAACCATTGTAGAAACCTCAACCCAAAAAAGAAAAACTAACTCAATTTGATAAGATTGATCTTGATCAATGATACTATTCATGGATAGGAATTATACAAATACGTATATAGAAACCATTTAGCTCCTATATATAGTTATTTTGATAATATTTTTTCTAATTTGAATACTACTGGATTTTTTTTCTCATTAATTGTTCTTCAACACAATATTTCAGTTGGATTAAAGAAAAATTCTTAAAGTAAATTACAATTTAATTGAAGTTCGTTATTAATATTTAATGTTAAACTATCTAAGTTAAGGTAATTTAAAATAATAAATTGGAGAAAGCATGGTCTTGTTATTGTTAACTCAAAAAAAATTCCTACGTTGATTTGAAGAACTTGTAATAACACTGAGTCATTTCAACCACAAAAAAAATATATTCGAGCAACATATAAAATAGTTATAGTATAAATTATATACTTGTCTGTAAGCTTACAATTTAATTTGCCAAATTAGTTAACAACAAATTTTAGACAAATTATAATTTAGTTTTAAAGTTTTAAATATATTCCATGCAAGTCTTATAATTATTCATGGTGTAAATATTGTCTCATCCTTAAGAAAGTATAATGATTTATTCCATATCAATCAATCTACTCTTTTTGACAACCAAGTTTCCGAAAATATTTGAAACAATTTGTTTTATGGGCATGTTCTAGCATGCAAAGCAAGCAACCTCCATTTTTCTATTCATTTGCTTTTGATAGTCTCTTTCCTTTTGGAATATTTAACTTGAACACAAAATTAGCTAATTTTTTACTCATCATTACTTAGGAGAGCTAGGGGGTCAGAGATACTACCTGAACAAGTTGTAAAATTCAGGGTTAATACAAAACTGATAACAAATCTCTTTTGAGTACTTTTTAAAAAGTAATAATAAAAAACATCAATTGTATTAAAAATAATAAAAAAATGCCCATACAGTATCTTAATCACACACAAACACTATGTATATGTATAAATGACTTATAGGAAATAATTTAAAAATAGAATTAAGAATAATTTCTTATAAAGTATAAAAAAAATTACAGTAATTAACAGTGGGCATCCATTCAATTCTTTAATTTTTTTTTTTAATTTCACAAACCATGAATAACTGTAAAATAATAAGACAGTCTAATTAATATAAACAAACCTGCATAATCAAGATTCAAATTTGAAATCATTAGCTAAAAATTAGAATGATTTGAAAATATGAGTGGAAAACTTTTGTTATTAGCATCCTTAAAATATTAGTTAAGTTAGAATAGGGTTATGAAAATGATGTTCCTCTGAAAGCTAGAAAAAGACTAGCTACAGCTTCTGAGGTAACAATCAAAGGTGGGAGGGCAGCCATGTTCATCTTTTTCTCAGCCGGCGGTGTGTTAGCCACTAGGTTAATGGCCTCCATTTAATATCCATAAATTGAAACAAAAAATTACAAGTAAAGTGAAACCAAATTATTGTTACTCTTTACTTTTGTTTCCTCCTTATTTATATCTCTTGCTACATTTTTTAAAAAGTTTGTTTTAAAAAAATACTAAAAAATGTGTCAAATGGTTTTTCTACTTAGACCAATCTTGTCAAGAGTTATGAGGTTCAACTTCTTAACTTAATCACATTAAAGGATAAAAGAAACACAAGTAGTTAACCTATCTCTTGGAACTCTAAACACTACTATGAGGGGAGTGGTAATATATATATATATATATACACATATAGCACATTCCATTAGCAAAGGAGTACGAAAAAGCAAAGGTTGGATGATAAATTATGGGAGCCCCACCTCTTCCCTTGTTCTTGAGAAGAAAGAATAAAGAAGTGGATGATATAGGAATAATGGTGGCGTTATAATGAGCTACTCTAGCTAGCTATGAAACCAGACATGTACAACTACAACTACAAGGTTGGAAAAGGGTTTCTTAATTAATGATGATGAGTGGAGTTGATTGAGTAAGAAGATCATGTGAGAGGGGCCACTCCAGAATGAAAAGAAAACTATATGTGTGTGTGTGGTACAAGTGTTGCCTCAGAAAGGAAGCATCAAAGTTATAAATATAGTAAAAATATTAACAGCACATGCCTACCAATATGAATTTGGTCTCACCACTACTTGGAAACTTCTCTCCTTTCCCAAGAGGGGGCTCACCTCAACATCGACAATTTCACAACAGTAGGAGTTTTGGTATGAGTTTGGTTCCGCTTGTCACCAGATTTAAGACTTTCTTAATATTCAAAAACTGTTTACATATATAGTTAATCAACAAGTTTTTTACAAGGTTTGAGAAATTCAGACGTATAAAGTATTAGCTTGCTAAATAGTATATTTTGTTCATTAATGATTAGGGCAAGTATTACCTTAAGAGAAAATATGATAACATATTTATTGACTTTCCACATATATTTTTAATATTTTTTTAATGTATTTTCCTGTTCACTACACTTCAAAATTTTATTCAAGGATATTAAACTCAATTTCATTTGAATCAACTTCTTAACACTGTCAAAGTTTGTGTACATGCAAGCATAATCAGTTAACATTAATTATCTAATTTTATAAACTTGGTATAGAAGAATTATTTCAACGGATAAGATTAATGTTTTCATAAAATAAATTAATATAAAAATCCATATATTTTGACAAGAAATTAACATTTCATTAAATTATTAAAATTTAAAATATGACTGAATTCGTGTTACATATTTATCAATGTGTAAATCATTTAAATTTTAATATACATTTTCATTAAGATAACTTCAAACAAAGAATTGACAGTTCTAAAATGTTTATTGAAAGTTAAATTTTCTACCAAATTAATGCAATTCTTAAATCTTTATATTATTTTTGTAATTTTGTTGTTATTTATGTAACTGCCACTGTAATTATGTATACTAAAATGTATAAGATATTTATAACTACATGATATGTTCGAAAAGAATTATATTACAAATAACATATTATCTAACAGACTTAAAGTGATACAATGAAGTATGAATTAATCTTTAGAGTATATGAATGTGTACTTCTTCAAGAGAAAAAAAAAATACATGAAAAAGATAAATCACAACCATGAGGTGTTTTCTTAGTTTAGAATGGTGGGAAAATACACGAAGGGAAAAATCAGGGCAGGATAGTAGAAAATTAATCAAATGGCAATAAAAGAAAATAAACTTTCCCTCTCTTTTATGTTTTCTATAAATACTCTACAAATGGAGATACATGGCAGAATCTTGGAGTAAACAGCATAAAACAAATAAAATTGTATAATAATCTTTTTGGGAATTTGAAGATTTGAAGGTAAAAGATAAGAGGCAATGAAATTGGAAATATTTCTAACTTTCCAGTTACAGTGGTCTTTAAACACTATTTTCTTCATAATCTAGTAAATATGCTAGTATTTATACATATTACAAAAGAATTAGCTCAATCTATGCCGAGTGAGAATAATAATCCAGAAAAGACAAAAAAAGAAAAACTACTTTAGCTTAGTTATGCTCTTGCTCTTTTTAACTTTCTTCTTAAAGGCAGTTGGATTTAGCAATCTCCTGAAGGGGAATAAAGGTAGTCGCCGAGGTGTCCTTCGCTTCAGTCTCAATGCACCTGGAGAGAATGAAAATATACTTGATTATGCTTGCATCACAAAACGTACAATGGAAACGTGCTAGATACTATGCGCAGGAACAACACAATTAGGAAATGAAATGAATAAACGTTTAATACTAATCAATAAACTTCTGTGAAGGAAAGCACAAAAAATAAAATAGCTTTCAACAACCCAGATAAAGATATTAGTCAATGAATGGGGGTACCTGATACACCAAGCTCTATATCTTTCATTACAACATCTGGATTTAAATGGTTGGCAGCTTTGGAACTATCTTCCATTTTCATCTCATCATAAGATTTCAGCTGTTGCTTCTCGTGTTCAACTGCATCATGCAGTTTGCCAAACTGCTTATCCTCCATTGAAGTATCAGAAATAGATGTTTTCAAATCTTCATTTGGCAAAGCTTCATGAATCTTGCGGACTTCTTCTGAATTAATATCAGAACTTTGGTCATTATAGTGTCTATCATGAGCCGGTGCAGGAAAAATATCAAAGATATCTACTTTATGAACAATATCATGTGCATCTTGTGAAGATCCAGACAGTTTCTCGTTTTCATGTGGTTTTACAGTATTCAATGTATTGTTTGAGATGCATGAGTTTGATTCTGAATCAAATGATTTTGCTTCAAACGGGATAAAATCAGCATTTGAATCAATAGAACTTCTTTGTTTCAACTTTGTGGCATTTGTCAAAATGTTCATCTTCGCAGAATTGAAAGCTTCAGTAGTTCCACTGCGTGTATTTTTCTCCGAAAAATCATCACTCTGTTTCAGTGGTTGGGCTTGCTCAGGACAAACATCAAGCCTATCAGACTGCACCGTTAAGTTGTTAGGCACAGGTGTTGGCTGATTTCTTTCTTTTGCAACCGGAAGAAAGTGTACTTTATCATCAGGGAAGGCAGAGTCAAGAGCAGTCGGAATGTTTATCTCCTTAAAATTGACAGCATCAGATATTCCACTACGCATTGTTTTCTCAAACCCATATTCATGGCTCAAACTGTGACTTCTTGTTATAGCATCTGATAAGTAGTTTTCATCTTGCTCACAACAAATATCAAGTATGTTGGACTGTTCAGTGAAGTTGTTAGGTATGGGTGCTGACTGATTTAGTTTTTCAGTATCAGGTGGGAAATTTATTTTATTGTCTGAACAGGCAGGTAAAACATTGTTTGCAGGTAAGATATTCTTGATTTCAAAACCATTAGATGGAAGGCTGTTGACCACTGAAGCAAAGTCAATGGCTTTTTCAGTTTTTGATGCTTTACAGGGGACTAGAGAAGATTTATGTACGTCATTCAACAGGATATCACCTTCACCACTGGAGATAGGATCCCACTGCAGTAACTCTTCATACCGATCTTCCTTAGAATGAGATGCTGCATCCGTTGATAAAACTTCTACTCTTATTGCCTCTTTATAAAATCGTTTTTTCTTTAAAGAATTAGCTAAAAGAATCCTGCAAACCATTGAGTATGATATTCAAGACATATTAAAGTTGCCCACGTCCAGACCCAAACACAATAAAGGATATTTTACCAAATTCCATACCTACAGTTTTTAGATATAGCTGCATTAGCTCGTTCCTTGGAGAGTCCAAACAATGACAACAAGTTGGCAACATCACAAGGTCCTCTGAGCTCATTCACAGTAGGAGCAGCACTTGAGAATATAATGTTCTGTCCCCGAGTCCAGTCCATCAACAACTACATGTTTGTTTAACCAGTGTAAGTTTCTGGACATGTCTTAATATCATTATTGTAATAACATAAAAAGGTTGTTCAAAATACTTATAATTGTATGAGGGACTAATGATAGGCATGAGCATAGGAGTTAACAGCGGAGCGGCCACCTCCCAAAACCCATAAGGCGGGATAGTGATAGCAGGATGACCACTATTTTGATCCCTATATACATACACACACAAACACGCATATATATGCTGATAAGTAAAGAAAAAAGCCTAAATCTCAATGCATGACACAACGCAACTCATCATCACAATGGGTGGTCACTCTGCTCTTGTGTGTGTGCTACTCTGCACTATCACAACTAAAATCCAGCAATGAGAATAGTAAGACAAAGGTAATGAGGACCAAAGCAAATTTTGTGGTAAAATCTTCTTACTTAGGTCTATTATATTATATAAAAACTTCACTACAGGAGCTAACGGGTTCCTTCCAGTCCACTAGGAATCTCTTTACCTACCATGCCCACACTTGCTTTTAGCTAAACACAATCAACAACAATTATCAAGTATACGTTGATTCAATCACACCAAGAATCTAGAACAAGCTTGTCGAGTCTAACATGCTTATGTTTAAGCCTGATCATTTATCAATCAATCCATTCTATTCCGAGCCCTTGCTTAAAAATACAGAAGTTGATCCCGCACATTTAAAAACACAAACTCTAGAACTACATAAATTCAATTAAAATACATAAGCTTTCTTAGTTTGTAAAGCAAAATGCAAAAGCGTCATCTCTCAAGACTTAACAATCTATCACTACAAAACATATCACCAACTCAACTTAATAAAAATGAGAACCATTATAACAAACACTCAGGTAAGATGTGTTTGACAGAGTCAAAGGATTTAAAAGACACTGGGGTGTTACAATGTAAGAATGGAAATGTTAAAAAAAAAAAAAGAATGAGCTACGAGAAAGTTATCTGTCTATACATTATATAAACCATCCAATAAAACTTCAGAATAGCAATCATCTCCCCATCTCATAAACCCCAACAGTAACCATCCTGCTATCTATACTTGTAAGACTTAGACTCCTCGTGAATATTGAAGACTTAGAGGCTGGTATGAGTAAATGAGGGAATTGATGCATCGTGTTATTTTCTTTTGGCTGTAACCTGAACAGAGGTTCTTTGCAACCTCTAAAGGAGAGGGTCTGAGTTTACTAAATAAATATACTCCTCAGCCCCCAACTGTTGAAACTTCACAATTTTATTTCTTCTACAGATTTGCAATGTGAGCATACCATATGATATACCCTTAATATAGAGTGGATGGGTGGTCGAATCTAGCAAGAAACCAGATGTATAATCTCTATAGTTCAGAGCCTTTAATTTTAATAACACTAGCAAGCTTGAGCATGAAGTAATTCTACTAATCAGGCACCTTGAAATTTATTAAAAAACCATATATACATAAATCGGAAACAATACAAAAAAGTTCAATTATGCAAAAACTATGTAAACAAATAAAACAGCAAAAACGGCTAATCTTGAATAAATTCAGACGAGTATATAGGGAAGCAAAAATCACCTTAGCACTGGAAATTAACTGTCTCCTTTTTTGAATATCAGCAAACAAATCAGAATACGAAACCTCAAAACAAACCCCACGCTGCATATCAATAAGCCACATTTTAATTATCACCTTCCATTTCGGTTATAAGGAAATAAAAGGTTAATAGTTAAGAACAAACCTGCATTGCTACTTTAACCATGGGCTGCTTCAATCTAAAAGGCAATTTAGCTGAAAAATCAATCGAGATAATATCCACCTGCAATCGTTTTCAACATCAGAGTTCAAAATTTGAAGTTGGCCTTCCGTCAACCTGAAGAATTTTGTAACAGTCAACACCCATATTTGGTAACTTCGGTTCTCCCGTTCTCTTGATCAAACTTTCCTTCTTTTCTGATTGAGGGTTTTCTCTTGCAACGTTTATGGGTCATTTTGAAGGTTTCAGAAAGCCGCAACTGGTTGGTAGAGTAAATTCTCAGGTTCCTTTTATAGCACTATAAAAGGGGTTTTATAAGAAAGAAAAAAAATATTAAACTTAACACGCTGTGGTTTTCAATTTTCAGTTCCCAGAAAATTGAACATCAACAAGCAGTATTAAGGTTATAATTTCTTTCTTCTTCTAATTAAGAACTTACGTAAACGGAATATAAAACCTGACAGTGGACTCTACCAACCAGTTAAACAATGCATAAACATTGAAGGAAAGGCCTGTATCATGAAAAAGAGAAAAAATAAAAAAATAAAAATAAAAATAAAAAAAAAAACTGCCGAAGAGAAGGAGAGAGCATTAAACACCAAACATGGGTATTGACAGTTCCAGAATTATTCCAACCTCAATGACAACTGCATTTAACTGCTCTGCCTTCACAGTTAGTCGATAAAAGGCAATTCAAGCTAAAGGAGATACATTTTATCAACTACCCTTACTTTCAAAATCTCAATACCTAAGCAATGTGGGACTAAAATCAACTTTTTTAGTAACGAAGGATACATGATATATAACGAACCTCCATGTTCTGACACGCAAGATCAAACGCGTTCTGATTGAAGGGTTTAACAGCGACGACATCGTAGGTCTTCAAAATAGGGTTCCCCGAAGTGAGGGCCTGGGCCTGAGAAGCGTTTTCGACGCAAACGGTAAGGCGCGTGTACTGACGGAAGGGAGTGGAGAGTGGGATTCCGAGGAGGGAGCGGTGAAGATTGGCGGAGAGGGAGAGAGAGGGAAGAACGTTGAGGAGAGAGGAGAGAGTGAGAGGGGCAATGGCGCAACGGTGCTGATCGGACATGACGCCTTTGATCGTACGGTTGTAAGCGATTCCGGTGTAACCCAACTCCATGGCCTTCACCGCAAGTCTGGTGCGGTTGCTCTGTTCGGCGGCTTTGTTGGTGGGTGAGGGTTGGGGATAGGGAATGTTGAGATCGAAGTAACCCATGGTTGTTGTCGCCGGCGCATTCACAGGGTTTATGATTCCGATAGGGTTTTGTTTTCCCACCCTTATATAAGATTTTGATTTTCACTGTTCTAAAATATTATATTTGTTTTCTTTTTTTTTTTTTTATGGTAAGATATATATCCTATATCCATTCTATTTAATATTGCATTTGATGGAGTTTATCAATAATTTATTTAGACTTATCTTTTATTTATTATGAGATTGGTTTGGAAAAATACAAAAAATAATATATATATATATATATATATAATTAATTTTAGTTTATCTTACTAGAATCTGCAACTAATTTAGGTAAAGTTTTTTTGGAAAAACTGATGACTTTTTTTTATACATATGGAATATTAGATTGAAAGGAATTATTATTAAATTATTTAAAGTAGAAGACCACTAAATAGTCATTGAAACAAATATAATTAATATTACTAGTAAAAATATCCATTAAAATAAATATAATTAATATTATTAATAGGATAGTTAGTTATTATATATATTATTTGTGATTTAAATTTCATGTCAAATTTTAAAAATATATAATGATAAAAATTGTCAAATAAAATAAAAAAAATGTGTGATTATAATTTCTTTTTATATTAAGTTTAAATTTAATTTTGATTAAAATTAATGTAATTAAATTTTATAATTATAGCATTGTTTAATTGAAATTAATACAATTAAATTTTAAAATTAATTTAAAATTAAATTTTAAAATTTTATTTTGCTCATGTTCGAGATAATTTTTCACGACAAAAATTTGAATTGACAAATATTATTTATAAGAGGTGTGCAGTGAAGATATTTAAGTGAAATATAAGAAGGGAAATCCAAAACTATCAATGTGTCACATTTGCATATAATTTTACTCTAAGTCTTCTTTCGGCTCAAATATAGCACATAATCTAACATCATGGAGTTTAAACATTGTATTTTTTAAAAATAATTTATTACTTAATTTAATTTATTATTTTTAAACACTGTATTTTTTAATTTATTTTCATATTATTATCACATAATAATAACTAATTTCTTATTACATGTTTTTCAAGTAATTCAAATTAATTATCAAATTGTCTTTTAACCTTAATTTTGATTAACTTTAATTTTTATATAATTTTTTAATCTATTTAATACATTGGGTTAAAAATATTATTTGATATCAAAATCGTGAAGGTAGAATATTATCTTATTATATTTTAAAAATAACTAATTTTGTTATCATCATATAAGAATTTAGTTATTTTTAGAAGTTGTGTCTAAATTAAACTCATAATTAATTATGATGATTTAGAGAATTTATGTTCACAACCCACCAACAATTATATTTAGTCCTATATTTATTGGTATTGTTCTTGAAAGTTTAAAAAACAAAGTCATCAATGATGTTAATATAATTGACTAAAATCCATAGAGTAATTTACAATGTGAAAAATTTGTTCGCTTATAGCATGATAAATAAACTAACATATAATTGCAACACATGATATAATCACCTCAAATAACATTTTAGCGCATCAACAATGACCTATTTCAGGTCTCAAATTGAGTAACATTCTCAATATTAGGACTTTCAATAACATTTTAGTGCATTTATAATGACCTATTTGATATTTCAAATTGAGTAACATTTTAAACTTGTGTGTATTCAAATAGTCACCAACAAATGAGAGATACTTTATATAGAAACTTCACTTTTGTAACAAAATGAAAGGTGATAATAACATAAGAGAAATTTGCAGCTAAATTATTTCAAAGTGATACCAAAAAAGGTGTTTAATGTTTTTTTGCTAACAAGGAAAAAAGTTACATTATTAAAGTAAAACAAATGATTTATTTTCAACAAAGTCAATTATTAATCCTTTGAAACAATAAACACAAATGGATTAACATTTTGTTTAACTCATATTATAGGTTATTTTTGTGAAATTAAATCAAATTAAAAGTTCTATATATATGATGGAATTAAAGGTTTGTCTCAGTGAAGTTGTTGGACATATCACGTCGCTATTGGATCACCTACAGTATTTGGTCTCACTTTTAAAATATGTAGTCCTTAGTGCCAATAATGTGCTTTTGACATGTCAACTACATATATGACCAAAATGTAGTATAATAATAAGTGTAAACCTAACATTTTAAACAAGTTTTATAAGGTTATATTGGATTTAAAGTTAACTTTCTCAAACTTACAATCCTAATTTGGATGTCCATTTTATCCCAAAGGGAGAGAACATTTTCATTATCCATCTGCATGTCAAAAATTCTGTTTTCTTCCACCTCTCTCTTTAACTTGACTCTTTTTTCTCTTTCTAAAAAATATACTACCTTAAAGTTTGAGTCTTTGTGAATGTGGAAGAACAATAACAACCTCTAATATCTAATAAAACCATTTAAATTAGGTATAACTTTTCAAAGTCTTATGTTTAAAATAAAAATAAACCAAATAATTAAGCTAATTTTTAAATTAAGGATATTTTTTCATTTTATTTTTACAGTGCATTAGTTACACTCTAACTATATACCCAATTGAATAAATACTTAATTAAAGATATGTTAAAAAGATAATAATAATTAACAATTGAGTTTTAATGAGTGTGAATAAGTGATGGTGAAATTAAGTTTACAATGGAGTGGTACCTCAAGGATATCCACTAACAATAGTTTTAGAAGTATAGAGTATGGAGTTATGGTAACCTCATAGACATTAAATTTTGTGTAGCCATTCTGACGATCTTGATGAATGTGGAGCATTATGAGATTGGTTGAGAGAGTTTGATCCATGTACAGGATCATAACTATTGCTTCATATTGTCATAACAAAAATGAAGATCTAAATGTCATGTAAGCCTGTAAGATATAAATGATCAAAGACTTTAAATATCAAAACTATAGTGGTGATGAAATAATATGAATTTTAATAAGGAAAGACTTTCAACTAGACAAATTTGCATATATATATGTTTTATAGTGATGTAGTGATATGTAAAAGTCAATTTTGTTTAACTGGGAAAGAAGTGACTTTATAATGACGTGTTAAGGAGATTGACCATTGAGCGATGACGTGTTGACAATCTATAAAATTATTAAATAAAAACTACTTTCTTATATACTAGATGTACAATTTTTTAGTAATTAAATATTCAGCCTAGTACATATTATTTGAATAATGAGAAAAAATTGGATACTTAATATTTCGATACAGTTTTATAATTAAAAAAATTAAAAAAATAATAAAAATAAATTGATATTTCGACCGATTTAAAATAACACAAACTTTGAAAAAATATATTTAAACATTGTAAAAATTTTGTTCATTTATTTAATACAAGAAATAATTAAATAATTTCATTCATTGAAAAATACGTCTGCATAAATTTTGAATATTATTGCTATAAAATTATATGTGTATTAATTAATTACTTATAAAAGTAATAAAATTATATATATATATATATATATATTAATATAATAAAAGTATGAATGCATGTATTCCAATGGATGTGCTTTCACTAGTTATGAATAATATTAGTAAATAATGAATAAAAAGTAACAATGATATTCACGTTTAACTTATTTCTAGTTAGCCAAAATGTTTTCATTCACTTCTTACTTTCACTCTATTTTTGCCCTTTCAATTCAATAAAAGAGAGCACAAGTAATCCTTCAATTCATTCAAACAAGATAATAATTTTCTGTTTATTGAAAACCTAATTTAAATTTATGATAACATATGATTATAGTAAGTAAAACATTGGTGGGAAAGACCTTTTTTGCTTGGCGGCACCCCTGCCCCAAAAAAATTACAACCCGCCAACACAAGAGCCATTTTTTCATTAAACCAACAAAGCCACGTCATCGATCCACATGAAGTCTGTTGTCGCATCTGCATCGTACATGAAAACAAAACCAACGGTAGAAAACGCGCTAGAAACCTAGCACACGGATCGACACAGTGTCACTGACTCCTTATAAAAACGCATCCTCATCTAAATCCACACATTACAACAACACGCATAGCTTCTTCTTTCATATCTCTGACACCGGTAAATCTATTTTACCTAATATAACTTCAGTTGCAATTTCGTTTATTTATTAATTAATTGATATTTTTTGATTGCTGGTGCTAAATTTGTTTTGTTTTTGCTCAGAATTTGATTCGACTTCGTCGAGGTTTTACTCAACAAGATGTCTGGTCGTGGAAAGGGGGGCAAGGGTTTGGGAAAGGGAGGAGCGAAACGACACCGTAAGGTGCTTCGCGATAACATTCAGGGAATAACGAAGCCAGCGATTCGGCGATTGGCTCGCAGGGGTGGCGTGAAGCGTATCAGCGGTTTGATTTATGAGGAGACTCGTGGGGTTCTGAAGATTTTCTTGGAGAACGTGATTCGTGACGCCGTTACATACACGGAGCACGCAAGGAGGAAGACCGTTACGGCTATGGATGTTGTTTATGCTCTGAAGAGGCAGGGAAGGACCCTCTACGGGTTTGGGGGTTAGGGTTTTGGTTTTGTACGGTCGCTTGATTTTCCTCGTTGGGGAAGAGTCTTGCTGTCAAGAAAAAGAATGGCAGGGATTGAAATTAGGTTTTGGTTTTCTTCGTTGTCCTTTGTAGTTGAAAGGGAAAACCTAGGTGTGATTATCAGATTTATGTTTTGTGCAATAGGTATTTTACTTGGTTTGGTTTATCATGTGATGTGATGTAACTAGCTTTGTTGAAATTTAGAGTATATCTGATTTCAGTTCCCAGTTCATTGCATCTACAATTTTATCTTTCACACACTTTTGCTGTCAAAATTATGTGTTTCACATTGGAATGTTATATTGCGGTGCAAAGTTTTGAAGAAATTGGATTTTGTTCAGGGAAAGTGATATTTCATTATCAATAATTGAGATTTTGTGGGTTGGAGCAGTGTCTTCCTCTAAATTTAAGGATGAACAGTGACTCTGAAAAAAATTTATGGTTTGATTAATTGGATTCGCTTTAGGGTTATAAATCTTTCAATTTTATGTTTTTGGGTTTATTTCTGTCTGTTTTGAGTTCTACTTCGGCTCCTTTTGTGTTGCTTTTTATTACGAGGATGGAAATAAAAAAATGAACGAAAATTCGGGGGAAAGAATTATAGAGATTTAATATGTATTTTTATATTTCAGAATTTAATTCTTAGTTTTGGTAGCAAAATAATATAGTTTCCACTACACTAAAAATATTGAAGTTATATTTAAAATTGAAAATCAATGTTAAATTTCTGTAAAGTCTAACATTTTAATGAGATGTGAGATAAAGTATGAATTTTTGTAATTTTTTAGAGGTTTTATAAATTTTTTAAATTTTGAATATTAAAAAACCTTATAAATTTTTAAAATTTCAATCTTTTTAGAAAGTTTTTATCAAAAAAATAAATTTGACCCTAAAACGATTTAAATTCTCTGTAAAAATGTTTGGTTTTCTAAATATTTATAATCCAGACACAATTTAAGTATTTGGTTGGATAAAAGTAGAAAAAAATATAGAAAGATTAATATAAACAAATACCAAACAGTATACGATTATGGATTATTTTTCCTACCGTCCTTTTACCACAACACAAATTTTTATGCCGTCTTTTCTTTGCATTTTGTTTTAACCAACCAACGATTGAGTCACACTAGAAAAGAATACTTCGAAATGAAGTGTTGTTCATTAAAGTTCGGAGACATCCAATACCATTTTCAAAGAATGCAACAACACTTTTACAGGTTGAATGACTACAATGATCCTAGCCTAAAGAGCACCTACGTGAGTTCACTCCCTGAAGAAATCCAGGAAGAAATGTACAGGATGCTCAGTCTCCAGAACAAAGAAATCACCCTGATGACTCTTGGAGAAATCCACCAGACCTGCCTTGTCGCACTAGACAAACTCTACTCAACAGAACTTCCTCGAAAGAATTTTAAAAAATCAGAAGAAATACTCCAAGGCATGTCAGAAGAAATATCTGGAAATCAAATGCAAGAAGAAAGATTGTTCTTGCCAGAAGAAAAAATATTCTGAGAAACCTTTCAAAAAGAAATCCAGATACAAGATGAAACACCAAGGAAGAAGGAAGGTGAAATTCTTCAAAAACAAGTCATTCCCGCGCAAAAGAAAAGGCAACAGATGCTACATCTGCGGGAAGAAGGGACACTTCGCCAAATCCTGTCCCAACAACACTGAAAAATCTGCAAGGATAATCAAAGCCTTACAGATCAGTGAAGAAGATGACGTCGAATCACTTTATAGTGAACAAGAACAGCCCAATGCAGACACCGTGTTTGGCATCGACGTCTCAGAAAGC